>Ga0307375_10001026_pt1 | contig 31723 bp, 25 predicted proteins | sample TR1MG_FD_202531 | JGI IMG/M metagenome (GOLD analysis project Ga0307375, IMG submission 202531) | Soil microbial communities from Risofladan, Vaasa, Finland - TR-1 | ecosystem: Environmental > Terrestrial > Soil > Coastal area > Acid sulfate soil | place: Finland: Risofladan, Vaasa | collected... | reverse complement strand
TCTCTTGCCGTCAGCTATCGGCAAGGTCCACTCGACGCGTCGCACGCCGATGATCGCGCTGTTCACTTTTCTCGGTTTGGGCCTCGCGATCATCGGTATCTGGGGGCTCGGTCACCTTCTCGGTGGCCACGCGACCTCGGGTTCCATGAGCGCGCTGACGATGTTCGTCGAGTCATCGACTTTCGGCACCATCCTGTTGTTGCTCGTCTACGGGCTCAGCAACCTCGCGCTGCCCTTCTATTACAGGAAGCACCACGCGGACCTCTACAACTCGTTCCGCCACGCGGTCTTGCCGGTGCTGGGCACCCTGTGGATCCTTGTACCGATCTACTACTTGGTCAAGCCCGGTCAGACTGCGCCGTTCAGCTGGTATCCCTACATGGCGCTCGCCGTGGTGATCCTCGCGTTCGTCTACGCGTCGGTGCTCGTGAAGCGCGACCCCGCCATTGGCGACCGCGTAGGTTCCATCGTCGCGGACGAGTAGTTCACTGGTCGTCACGTCTCGGGGTCGGTGCAACGCAACCGCACCCCGAGACGTGACCCTCTGGTATCGGGGCTATTCGAAGTCCTCTTCGCGATACTCGTTGGGGTTTCGCGTCTTTGCGTGGGTGAGCTCGGCGGTGCGCAGCTCGACCCGGCGAATCTTGCCGCTGATGGTCTTGGGCAGATCGGCGAACTCCAGGCGACGCACTCGCTTGTAACCAGCGAGCCGCTCGCGACAATGACGCAAGATGTCGCCCGCTAGTTCCTTCGAGGGGGTTTGGCCCGCCACGAGGGTGATGTAGGCCTTGGGCACGGCGAGACGGACTTCGTCGGGTGCCGGCACGACCGCCGCTTCGCCGACCGCCGGGTGTTCGATGAGGACGCTCTCGAGCTCGAAGGGACTGATCCGGTAGTCGCTCGACTTGAAGACGTCGTCGGTGCGCCCGACGTACGTGATGTACCCGGCTTCGTCACGACGCGCCAGATCACCCGTGTGATAGCGACCGCCGGCGAAGGCCAGCTCATTACGTTCGGTATCGGGACCTTGCGCGGTGCGGTAGCCCGCCATCACCCCGACGGGCCTCTCGGGCTCGCAGCGAACGCAGATCTCGCCCTCGTTCGCGACCTCGTCGCTGCCGGGATCCACCAGGTCGATCCGGTAGCCCGGGATGGGTCGTCCCATCGAGCCCGCGATCACCGTCTGGCCCGGCGAGTTTCCGATCTGCACGGTCGTCTCGGTCTGACCGAAGCCGTCACGGATGGTGAGCCCCCACGATCCCTTGACGCGGTCGATCACCTCGGCGTTGAGTGGCTCACCGGCGCCGACGAGTTCGCGTAGTGACGTCGCCCACGCCGACATGTCTTGTTGGATCAACATGCGCCACACGGTCGGCGGCGCACAGAACGTCGTCACCTTCGCGTCGCGCAACACGTCCAGCATCGCTCGTGCGTCGAAACGCTCGTAGTTGAACAGACACGTCGTCGCTCCCGCGATCCAGGGCGCGAACACGCACGACCACGCGTGCTTCGCCCACCCGGGGCTCGATACGTTGAGGTGGACGTCACCGGGTTGCAGACCAATCCAGTACATGGTGCTCAGGTGTCCGACCGGGTAACTCGTGTGGGTGTGTTCGACGAGCTTGGGTAGGGCGGTGGTGCCCGAGGTGAAGTAGATGAGGAGGGGATCGTCGGCGCCCGTGGGGGCGTCGGGGCTGAAGGTGTCGGGGCTCGAGTTGCTGTCGGCGTAGCTGAGCCAGCCCGCAACTGCGGCGCCGGTCACCACGCGCAGATACGAGCCCGGCACGTCGTCGAAGCGCGAGGTCAGTTCGGGGCGGATGATGACGGCACCGGCGTTGGCGCGTGACACCCGATCGGCCATGTCTGTTGGCGTCAACAACGTCGTCGCCGGGATCAGCACCGCGCCGAGTTTCATGACCGCCAGCGTGGTCTCCCAGAGTTCCACCTGATTGCCGAGGACCACGAGGACTCGGGTGCCGCGGGTGACACCGTTGGAACGAAGCCAGTTGGCCACCTGGTTGGAACGACGTGATAACTGGGCGAACGTGTAGGAATTGTCGGTACCGTCGTCTTCGATGATGCGCAGTCCGGCCTGATCGGCCTGTTCGACCGCGAGCACGGCGTCGAACCAGTCCAGTGCGAAGTTGAAGTGCTCAAACCTCGGCCATTCGAACTGTTCGTAGGCGGTGGCGTAGTCCGTGCGGGTCGAGAGGAGAAAGTCCCGAGCGCGACGGAATGTCTCGGTAGGTGTGGTCATCGAGCCACCCCTTCAGTGTGAGCGCACACGATGATGCACCACGAGCAACGATTCGACATGGCCCCCCACTCTCCGGCGTGACGCGGCGTCCACCTCCCGTGGGGCCTCGAGGTCCAGTCTGCACCAAAACCACTCGCGGCATCGGGCGGGTTCGGCTCGATACGCCACACCGGCGCGACACGTCGACGCGAGCGTCCAATAGCTGTGGTGCGGGCTCGGGGCCTCGTGTGCCCTTTCACCGCCCATCGTTCGAGGGTGCGCTGACGATGTACGTCGCCGTGCGTACACGCGGCGCCAATGAAATAGGCTGAAACCTGCTGGATATCTCCTGACGTTCACGAAGTAGCACGTTCGACCTGCGAAGGTCACTGAAAGGCATCCCCCAATGACCGACCGGAAGCGGACCACTCGGAAGCCACCGACGCGCGCGGCTCGTCCTAAGACCGCATCGAAGGACCAGGCCGAGCGACACGCGCAGCGCCTGCTCGATTTCTATCGTGAGATGTTGTTCATCCGGCGTTTCGAAGAACGAGCGGCCCGCGGCTACACCCAGGCCCTCATCGGCGGCTATTGCCACCTCAACCTCGGCGAGGAGGCGACCGTCGTCGGACTCATGTCGGTATTACAGCCAACGGACTACCTGTTCACCAACTACCGCGAGCACGGCTACGCCATCTCGCGCGGGATTGACCCCAAGCGCATCATGGCCGAACTCTACGGCCGTGTCGACGGAGTGTCGAAGGGTTGGGGTGGGTCGATGCACATGTTCGACACCGCGCATCGCATGCTCGGCGGGTACGGCATCGTCGGCGGGCAACTCCCCCTCGCTACCGGCGCGGCGCTGGCGATCGATTACCGCTCCGGCGACGAGATCGTCATGTGCACGATGGGTGACGGCACGACCAACATCGGTGCATTCCACGAATCGCTCAACATCGCGGCACTCTGGAACCTGCCCATCGTCTACGTGATCATCAACAATCGACTGGGTATGGGCACGAGCGTGGAGCGGTCGTCGGCCGAGCCCGAGCTCTATAAGCGTGGCGCCGCCTATCGCATGGAGTCCGCGCGCGTCGACGGGCTCGATCCCGTCGCGGTCGCCGCCGCTGCACAAACCGCCGTCGAGGTCGCGCGCGCTGGACGGCCGTTCCTGCTTGAGGTCGTCTGCGAACGCCTGCGGGGTCACTCCGTGGTCGACCCGGCGAAGTACCGTACGCCCGAAGAGGTCGCGAGTCTGAAGGAACACGACCCGGTCCACACGTTGGCCGCGCGTTTGATCGCCGAGGGTATCGCCGACGAGCAGACGCTGCTGACGCTCGACCAGGAGGTCCTCGCCAACATCGAAGAGATCAACACCTTCGCCGAGGCGAGTCCTTTCCCCGACGAGGGGACACTCTTCGACTACAACTACGCCTCGCCGGTACCCAACGACTCGCGCCGACTGCCGGGCCAGTCCCTCTTTGACAACAACCCCTCGAGTGGAGCAGACCAATGACTCTGATGTCCTACCGCCAGGCCCTGCACGACACGTTGCGTTCGGAGATGTTGCGCGACGAGAACGTGTTCCTCATCGGCGAAGAGATCGGGGTCTTCGAAGGCTCCTACAAGATCACCGCAGGACTCTTGGAAGAATTTGGTGAGAAGCGCGTTCGCGATACCCCGATTGCGGAAGAGGGCTTCACCGGTGCCGCCATTGGTGCCGCGATGCTCGGACTGCGTCCGGTGGTCGAGATCATGACGATCAACTTCTCGCTGCTCGCGATCGATCAGATCGTGAACCACGCGGCCAAGATCTACGGCATGTTCGGCGGACAGGCGAAGGTGCCAATGGTGATTCGAACGCCGGGCGGCGGCGGTCAGCAACTGGGCGCAACGCACTCGCAGAACATCGAGCTCTACTACGCGTTCGTCCCGGGTCTGAAGGTCGTGGCCCCCAGTACGCCAGCCGACGCGAAGGCGCTGCTCATCGCCGCCATCCGCGATGACGACCCCGTGATCTTCCTCGAGAATCTCGCCCTCTACAACACCAAGGGAGAGGTTCCCGACCACGACACCCCCGCCGTCATCGGGCAGGCTGCGGTGACCCGTGAGGGCCATCACCTGACGCTGATCGGCTATTCGCGCATGGCCCACGTGGCCAAGAAGATCGCCGATCAGTTGGCCGATCACGAAGGCCTCGACATCGAAGTCATCGACCTTCGGAGTCTGCGCCCACTCGACCGCCAGACCATCGTGGAGTCGGTGAAGAAGACCCACGCCGCGGTCATCCTCGAGGACGACTGGCTCACGTACGGCATCGGGGCTGAAGTCGCGGCCTCCATCTCTGACGGTGCGTTTGACTACCTCGATGCGCCGGTGCGCCGTGTCGCCATGGCCGAGGTGCCGATGCCCTATTCGAAGAGCTTGGAGAGCGCCGCGCTACCCTCGGAGAACGACGTGATCCAAGCCATCTACCAGACCCTTGACGCCATTGGTCACCGCCGCACGAAGACAGGTCCCCATGATTGAGATCACCATGCCCCGACTCTCGGACACGATGGAAGAGGGAACCATCGTCGCCTGGCACAAGAAGCCCGGTGACACCGTCAGCGTCGGTGAGATCCTCGTGGACATCGAGACCGACAAGGCAATGATGGAGTACGAGGCCTACGAGGCGGGCATGCTCGCCGAGATACTTGTTCCCGAGGGCGGCGTCGTCTCGATCGGCACGCCGATTGCGCGTTTGGACAACGGCCAGGCCAGCGCGCCGGCGCCGAGTGCGGCGCCGGGCGCCGATGAGACGAGTGCGGCGCCCCCGGTCTCGCCCGCGCGTACCGAGACCGCGGCCGTGCTGAGTGTCGCGCCTCTCGAGTCCGAAGAGGACGCCGAGCGGCGCATTGCGTCACCCCTCGTTCGCAAGCTCGCGCGCGAGCACTCGCTCGACCTGCGACAGGTTCGCGGTAGCGGACCCGGTGGACGGATCATCCGCGCTGACCTCGACGACCTGCTGGCAGCGGCCGAGGTCGATGGACCGCGAGGTCCCGCAATGCCATTGGCGAGCGGCCCACTGCTCGACGCGAAGCGCGGTTCCAAGGAGATCCCCTTCACCAACGTCCGCCGCGTCATCGCGCGTCGCTTGGGCGAGAGTGCGCGGACGATTCCGCACTTCTACGTCACCGCAGTCGCCGACGCCGAGCAACTCGTGCAGCTGCGCACCAGTCTCAACGAACAGCTCCTCGCAACGGGTCGAGCGAAGGTCAGTCTGAACGACCTGCTGATCCGGGCGTGCGCGTTGGCGTTGCGCGAGCACCCATTGGTGAACGCCTCCTACGTGAATGACGCGAGCAGCACGATGTTGATCCACGAACGGATCAACGTGGGCATCGCCGTGGCTTCCACCAACGGACTCGTGGTGCCGGTGATCCTTGATGCTGACCAGAAGACCGTCAGTCAATTGGGTGTCGAGGCGAGACAACTCGCGACGCTCGCGGGCAGCAAGGGCATCTCGCTCGATCAGATGTCGGGCGGCACGTTCACGATCAGCAATCTGGGCATGTTCGGCGTCGAGGAGTTCACGGCGATCATCAATCCTCCGGAGGGGGCAATCCTTGCGGTGGGCACCACGAGGCGAGAACCCGTCGGCGTCGGCGACGAGATCGTCCTGCGCCATCGCATGCGCTACACGCTCTCGGCAGATCACCGCATCATCGACGGGGCACTCGCCGCTGAGTTCCTCCAGACGCTCACGAAGCTCATTGAAAGTCCTCTTTCCCTGATCGTCTGACGCGCGCGTCGACGGCCAGTCACCACGCAGAGCGGCGAAGCATCGTCGAACGCTGGAGCGAAGTCGTGGCGGGTGCGCAGGAGCACGCGGCTCTGGCGCCGCACCTCGGTGGAGCCGGTGACCATGCGTAGGATTGAACACCATGCCTCTGGTCTGGACGATCGTCCTCTTCGTGCACCTTTCGGCGGCGACGTTCTGGGTTGGCGGTCAATTGATGCTGGTCTTCGTGATCATGCCCCTGCTCCGCCGCAGTGCGCCACCCGAGGTGGTGGGTCAGTTGGCGAGAGTGACGGGGCGTCGCTTCGCCAAGATCTCGAACTGGGGCCTGTTCCCCGTGCTCGTGCTGACGGGACCTTTGTTGGCGTGGCACGACGGCGTGCGACTGCACAATCTCGATCACACCTCTTTTGGACACGTGCTCGAGATCAAGATCGTCGTGGTGGCGGTGGTGCTCGCTCTCGCGGGTGCACACGGTATCGCCGCTCGGCGTCTTTCGCGACGTGGGGCGAGGAGTCTGGCGCTTCTGACAACGACGTTGTCAGTGGTCATCGTGGCACTGGCGGCGGGACTGGCGATCCTGCCCACCCCCTAGACCATGTGGTGAGTGATCTTGATCACTTCGGATTTCCAAGCATGTGTTGAGCTCGAGAACGAGCACTGACGCGTGGGCGGCTCGCGCCAAGAACATCAGGAGCGGGTGCGCCCGCAATCGCGTCGAACCTCCGATCAGCGGTTCTTCAGCCTCTACGGAAGGGACTAAGTGCTCTTGAAGGGTGGGGGCCGTCGATAGAGAATCGATGAAGAACCAGAAGACGTTCCGGTGACGGAATGCGGATGGGAGAGAGTCATGCGCGTCGGCAAAGTACTACTCGTGGTGGCGGGAGCATTGACACTCCTGGTCGGATTGGGCACCGCCGGGGCCGGTGGCGGATTGGTGTGGGCCAACGCCACCCAGCGCGACACCACTGGCTATTTCAATACACCCACCGAAGAATTCCAATCCGCTGGTTCGGCGTTGGTGTCATCGGTGCATTTCGCTATGCACCCCGGACCTGATAGTTGGGTTTCGTACAACCCGCTGGGAACGGTCCGGGTTAAGGCATCGGTGGCGAACGGCGGCACCTTCATTGGAATCGCGCCCACGGCCCAGGTGGATAACTATCTCGCGGGCGTCGCGTACGACCAGGTCACGTCGGTGAGTGCGCTCCCCTTTCGTGCCCACTACGACTTTGTTGCGGGGAATGCGACGCCCGCGTTACCAAGCACGCAGAGTTTCTGGGCTGAATCGGCATCCGGTGCTGGGGTACAACAACTCACGTGGAAGCCGGATTCGGGCAACTGGTCAATCGTGGTGATGCGCGCGGACGCCGCAACGGGCGTCCTCGCCCACGTCGCGGTCGGGACCAACACCGGGTTGGTCCTGCCGGTGGGGGTGGGACTGATCGTCGGCGGGGTGTTGCTGCTGGTGATCGGCGGGCTGATGTTGGGCCTCGGCGTGATGTGGCTCGAGCACTCACGTCGCCGTGAGGGCGAGTCCACCGGGGGGCTCGTGACCGAGACCGCGGGCCCGTCCGCCGCCGGCGCGACGGTGCCGGGTTCGTATCCGGTGCGCCTTGACGGGCGGCTCGATACCGAGTTGAGCCGCTGGCGATGGATCTTCAAGTGGATTCTGATCATTCCCCACCTGATCGTCCTCGCGTTCCTCTGGATGGCGGTGATGCCGCTCACGGTCGTCGCGGGTTTGGTGATTCTCTTCACGGGTCGCTACCCGGAGCCCATCTTCAACTTCACCGTCGGCGTCATCCGCTGGACGTGGCGGGTGACCTTCTACGCGTTCAGCGCCCTGGCCACTGACGAGTATCCGCCGTTCTCGCTGGAGCCCAATGACTCGTACCCGGCGTCGTTCGCCGCTGACTACCCACAACATCTCTCACGTGGACTCGTACTCGTGAAGTGGTGGCTGCTCGCGATACCCCAGTACCTCATCGTGGGCGTCTTCGCCGGGGGCGGCATCGGGTTCAAGGATGGCTTCTCGCATTCCTGGTGGGGGGTGACCGGTGGTGGCGCTATTGGTCTGGTCGTGTGTGTCGCGGCTCTGCTCCTGCTCTTCACGGGTCGCTATCCCCAGGCCCTCTTCGACTTCGTGATGGGAATGAACCGCTGGTGCTACCGGGTGTTGGCCTACGTCTTGCTGCTGCGCGACGAGTACCCGCCCTTCCGCTTCGAGGCCGGAGGAACCGACCCGGGAACAGTACCGCCGACCGAGCTTGCACCGCGCCCCGATGCGCCGGCACCGTCGAGCTCGTCAGACGTCGTCGTCAACCGATGAGTTGATCATCTGAATCGGAATTTATGAACGCCAATGTGACAGGAGAGAGTGATGCGCGCAGTAGTCGTGTATGAATCAATGTTCGGAAACACCCGCACGGTCGCCGAGGCCATCGCCGAGGAGTTGCGCGACGCGATGGATGTGGAAGTACTTCGCGCGGACCAGGCGACCGATCTCAGGATGCACAGCGTCGACTTGTTCGTGGTCGGGGCTCCGACGCACGCTTGGGGTTCTACCTCGAGTGAACACCCGGAAGGGTTGTCTCGAGAACGTCCGAGGGTCCGATGGTGACTTGGTACTCGAACCAGGGGCCGATTCCCTGCCCGGAGTGCGCGAGTGGTTGGGGTCCCTTGGTTCGTTCGGCGCCCTAGGTGCGGCCTTCGACACGCGCATGCGGGCGCCGGCGATGGTGACGGGCCGGGCCTCCAAGGCGATTGCCACGTCACTCGAGCGACACGGGTTGAGTATGGTGCTGCCGGCGCAGAGTTTCCTCGTCGACCGTAAGAATCACCTCGTCACCGGTGAAGCCGAGAGAGCGCACGAATGGGGAGTTCATCTCAGGAATGAGGCGCTGGATCGATTGGGAGCGCACCACTAGCCAAAGATGTTGGTGCAGTGCTGACGCGTCGGTCGCTTCGGCTCGGCGGTTCGAACCAATGGGCACGACAACCTCGGACCGAAGTGTCGGTGCTCTCGCCTACGGCTGAAAAGAATTAGGTGTGATGACAGCATCTTCGGCGCCGGAATCAACCTTCTCCCCACCCTCAAGGTTGTGGCCGGCCACTACTATCAGTCGGGTAGAGGTCCAAATCGGACTTGAGACGAGAGAAGAAGGCGTCGCTCGAGGGACTCGTGCGGCGACGAAGGGAATTGTCATGGCATTCACTGCGATCAATCCAGCCACCGAAGAAGTCATCGCCGAGTATCCGTTGCACACGCCAGCGGAGATCGAAGCGGCCATGGTGTTGTCGGCACAGACCGCCAAGAGCTGGCGCGACACTCCTTTCAAGGACCGCGGCGAGTTGATGATCCGAGCCGCGCAACTGCTCGAAGACGAGCTGGACACGACTGCCGCGTTGCTCACCTCGGAAATGGGCAAGACCTTCGCGCAGGCGAAGGGAGAAGTCCTCAAGTGCGCCAAGACCATGCGCTACTACGCCGAGCACGCCGAGTCGCTGCTGAGCGAAGAGGTCATCGCCTCACCCGCGACCCACAGTGGTATTCGTTACGAGCCACTCGGCACAATTCTCGCGGTGATGCCCTGGAACTTCGCCCTGTGGCAGGCGGTGCGTTTCGCCGCGCCAGCGATGATGGCGGGCAACGTTGGAATCTTGAAGCACGCCCACAACGTGCCGGGTTCGGCGAAGTACCTGGAGAGTCTGTTCATCCGAGCGGGATTCCCCACGGGTGTCTTCATCAATCTCTTCCTGGGACACCAGGCATTGGCCGACCTGATTGCCGATGACCGAGTTGCGGCCGTGACGCTCACTGGTTCTGAAGGTGCCGGCAAGATTGTCGGACGCCAAGCCGGAGAGAATTTGAAGAAGTGCGTGCTCGAACTTGGTGGTTCCGATGCATTCATCATCGCAAGTTCGGCCGATCTCGCCAAGACCATTCCCATGGCCGTGTTGGGCCGAGTTCAGAACAACGGACAGAGTTGCATCGCGGCCAAGCGCTTCATCGTCGTGAAGGAGCGCGCCGAGGAGTTCATCGAAGGTTTCACCAAGGCCATGAGTGAGGTCGTGGTGGGTGACCCGATGGACCCCTCGACGGTCCTCGGGCCGCTCGTGAATGCTGAACAGCGCGAAGAACTGCACGCGCAAGTGCAGGACTCCGTGGCCAAGGGTGCCGTTATCCGCACGGGTGGCGAGATGATCGAGGGTCGCGGCTACTTCTATCCCGCGACCGTACTGACGAACGTGCCACGTGACTCACGCGCGGGCTGCGAGGAGCTGTTCGGCCCCGTTGCCGTCGTGGAGGTCGTCGAAGACCTTGACGAGGCAATCGAGCTGGCGAACGCGACGCCGTGGGGACTCGGCGGTTCGATCTGGGCCACCGATCCACGCGAGATCGAGCGGGCTGTCTCGGGTATTGAAGCAGGCATGGTCTTTGCGAACGCTGTCGTGGCTTCGACACCGGAGTTGCCCTTCGGCGGCATCAAGAAGTCAGGCTACGGTCGCGAACTCTCCGCACAGGGTATTCGCGAATTCACCAACGTGAAGACCTTCTACATCGCCTAGGTCGCTCTGGTCTGGTCATCGACTCAGGTTGGACCTGGGCGGTGGCCGGACCGACGATCAGTTCTGTTGAGTGTCGCAAGTGCCGTTGTCGCGAAATCTCATGGCGTCCGGACGAACCTTTCGCTGTCGATCGCTCTAGCGATTACCGCAGACCGCGCTGTTGTTGAGTCCGGTCTGTCCGCCGCGGGCGCCGCCACTCTGCCCGAACGCACTGCTGTTGGGTCCGAAGACCGAGTTGTGAGCATTGAACGAGCCCGACTCGGCGAAGGTCCCGCATTGTGCGTTCGATGCGGCGGTGCCGTACGCGCCAGGATTTGCCGGACTTGCGAAAGCAGTCGCCGAGGGGAACCCCACAAGTCCCAGGCTGGCCAGGCTCACGAGCCCTATCGTCGTCACTCGACGCATTCCATCGATGTGTGGGATTGAAAAATTCTTTCGCATGGATCTTCTCCTCGTCTCGGACATGGTTTTGAGCGTCTGACGTCACCGTACTCGATTGCTTGGCTGCGGACTCCGAGTCCTCGATGCAGTGCCCGGCCCGCCTCGGGCGCCAGGGCATCGTCATCGTCGTTGAGGTTGGATTCGACGGTCCTTCGTCGGGTTTGTTGCGGTCACTCGTCGAGTGTTCAACCGAGTGGCGAACTCGTTCCTTGCACCTGGCCGAGAAGCTGGGTCAGCATCGCGGGTGTGATCACGGTCGCACCGCTGGGCGCAACGACCGGTTGGTGGTCGTGGGTGAGCGAGGCGTGCAAGTCGAAGGTACCGTCTCGCTCAGCGCCTCCGGTGCGACGCGAAGTTGGACCGGAGGCGCTGAGCCGCTCAGAAGATTCGTCAGCTCACCTGCGTGACGATGTCCTGCGCCATCTCGTAGCAACGCACCTCGTGCAGACTTTCGTTAGATCGTCGAGCCGTCGTCGCGGCCATTCGACGCCACTGGGGCCGCTCGCTGGAATTTGCTGTGTGGGGGTCTAGATTCAGGTCATGCTCTCCCATTACGACGCGAACATCGATCCGCAGGTCGAGAACAACTCGCACGCGTGCATTCTTCGCATGGTTGGTTTCAACAAGCGTGTGCTTGAAGCGGGTTGTGCGTCGGGTCACGTCAGCAAGATGCTGAAGGGCCAGGGTTGCAGCGTCGTTGGCGTCGAGATGGATGCAACGGTGGTGCAACTGGCGCTGCCCTGGGTCGAACGGGTTGTCGTCGGCGACTTTGATGAAGGCGCATTGTGGGAGGAACTGGAAGGTGAGGTCTTTGACGTCGCCCTTTTCGGTGATGTGCTGGAACATCTGAGAGATCCACTCGCAACCCTTAGCGAAGCCGTGAAGCACTTAGGCCCGTCGGGGTTCGTCGTGATCTCGGTGCCGAATATCGCCCACGCTGACGTCAAGGTTGCGCTACTCAATGGAACCTTTCCGTATCAAGACAGTGGACTTCTCGATCGCACTCACATCCACTTCTTCACCAAGGAGAGCGTCTTGGAATTGGTGAAGCGTGCAGGACTGATACCAACCGAGATCTATCGGGTCACCGTACCGGTCTTCGCAACCGAAATGGGAGTGCAACCGAGTGACGTGAACGAGAGCGTTTTGGAGGCCGTGCTGCGCGACCGCGAATCCGAGACCTATCAATTCGTCATCAGGGCAGCCGTCGACGACGGCACCAGGTCGCTCGAAAATTTGACCGAGGACTTCGTTGCGCTGAATGACAAGCTTCGTGACGAGCAGCGGCACTGCGAGACGCTTGAGGCCCGACAAGAGGCCCTTCGCGCCGAAGTCGCGGAACTTCAGGCGCTCCACGAGGCGGAGTTCAACGAGTTATCGCACTTGCGTGCTCGTATGAAGACGATCAAGCGCATCGTTCCTTCCCCGCTGCTCACTCTCATGGCCCGGAGGTTTCACTAGTTTCCGGAATCCTTGATGACGGCTGGCCTCAGGCGTCGACGTGTGCCGAGGTGACGTCGAACACGCGACAACCCCATCTCGGACCGTCTCACATGACGCCACGTACAGGCCAATTCGTTTCTCTTCATTCTGTGAGCAATTCCCCTAGATGCTCAACGGTGAGGCGCCCGAGGTCGTGTGAATTGTTCCAGCGCGAATCGATCAAACGAAATGGGGGATTCTCGACGACGGTGCCTTGGGGTCACACGAATTAACACTGCGGTCACCGATGATGTGCACCATGTTGCATACAATCTCCTAATTGGAGTTCTGCTGGATGTGCAATAAACGCATTGTCTCTCTGTAAATACAAGGAGAAGGAGATGCCTTTGAAGTCTGGCTGGTGCTGCAATCTATGATTATGTATGCGAAATCAGGGCATTGGAGAGAAGGTAGACCAGAATGAACGTCCATGCTGAAGCGAGTTCGAAGATTCCCTCGAGACTCCTGAAGGTGCCCGCGCAGCGCAATGCGACTCGCGGTAGTAGTCCCGAGGTGCGCAGCACCGTCGAGCAGGTCATCGGGGACATTCGCGAGCGCGGCGACGCCGCAGTACGTGAGTACTCGAAGAAATTCGATAACTACGCCCCCGAGTCATTCCTCCTCGATGAAGAGCAGTTGGATGAAATTGTTGGTCGAGTGCCGCCCCAAGTGCTCGAGGACATCGCCTTCGTCCAGGAACAGGTTCGCACGATGGCCCAAAGGCAGTTGGAGTCGCTCTCCGACTTCGAGATCGAAACGCTCCCGGGTGTCTTCCTGGGTCAAAGGAACGTCCCGATCCAGGCGGCTGGCGTGTATATCCCTGGCGGAAAATACCCACTGCTCGCGAGTGCCCACATGACTATTGTGACGGCCAAGGTCGCCGGGGTGGGACGAGTGGCCGCGTGCACCCCACTTATACAGGGCGAAGTCCCCGACGCCACGGTTGCCGCCATGCGCATGGCCGGGGCGGACGAGATCTATCTGCTGGGTGGTATTCAGGCGGTCGCCGCAATGGCGATTGGCACCGAGACGATCAAGCCCGTCAATATGCTGGCGGGACCGGGGAACGCCTTCGTCGCCGAGGCGAAACGGCAGCTCTTCGGTGAGGTGGGCATCGATCTCTTTGCGGGCCCCACTGAAGTACTCATCGTGGCTGACGAGCACGCGGACCCGTTCATCGTGGCGGTGGATCTGCTCTCTCAAGCCGAACACGGTCCGGATTCGCCCGCGATACTCATCACAACCAGCGAGGTGCTGGGCCAGAAGGTCATTGACTACGTCGAGGAGTTGCTGGTCGATATGCCCACACGCGACTTCGCCGCGCCCGCGTGGCGGGATTGGGGCGCGGTGCATGTCGTGGGGTCGTTGGACGACGCCTACGCGTTGGCCGACGAGTACGCCTCCGAACACGTGCAAATCCTGACCGAGACCCCGCGTGACGCACTGGAGAAGATGCACGACTACGGCGCGCTGTTCCTCGGTGAGGGGACGTGCGTGTCGTACGGCGACAAGGTCATCGGCACGAACCACGTCTTGCCGACTCGTGGCGCAGCGAGGTACACCGGGGGTCTGTGGGTCGGAAAGTTCCTGCGTACCGTCACGTACCAGGAAGTGAAGAACACCGAGTCCAGCGCGCTGTTGGGCGAGCTGTGTGGTCGGGCCGCTCGGGTAGAGCGTTTCGAAGGCCACGCGCGCTCGGGTGACGTTCGCGTGGCCAAGTATCGCGGCTCGGACCTTTCCTGGTTCGAGCACAAGGTGGAAGAGTAGTCGCCGGCCAGTGGTTGATTTTCACCTCGACGGACATCAGGTACTCGTCACCGGCGCCGGACGCGGTCTCGGCGCCGCCATCGCGGACGGTCTGGTCGATTTGGGTGCCACGGTGTACGGCACGAGTAGAGACCCGGACGTTGCGCGTCAGATCGCGCAGCGCCTCGGCACGCCACCACAAGTACTGGACGTGTCGAACGTCGACGCGGTCGGAGCCTTCATCGACCGATTCCAAAGGTTGAGCGGGGGTGTCGACATGCTCGTCAACAACGCGGGAGTCAACATCACGAGGCCGGCGATCGAGGTGACTGAGAAGGATTGGGACACCGTCTTTGACGCCAATCTCAAGGGGAGCTTCTTCCTCTCGACGGCCCTGGCGCGCACGTGGCTCGATCGTGGTTCGTCGGGTTCCATCGTCAACGTCGCTTCGCAAGCGGGGATCGTGGCCATTGAGGAACGCGCTTCGTACGGGACCAGCAAGGCGGGACTGATCCACCTCACGAAGATCCTCGCCTTGGAGTGGGCCCACCACGGCATCAGGGTCAATGCGGTCGCACCCACCTTCGTGCGTACTGAACTGACCGCCGGCACGCTGAGTCGTCCCGCCTGGGCGGCCGAACTATTGAGTCGAATTCCGGCCGGTCGTTTTGGTGAACCCGAGGATGTCGTTGGCGCCGTCGCGTTCCTACTCGGCGACGCGGCGTCACTGATCACCGGTCACACCATTGCAATTGATGGCGGCTACACCATTCGTTAATGAGATCGCGCTGCGGTGTGATTTGTCAAAGGGGAGGTCCGAAGGATGAGCAACGAGGTTGACATCTCGACCATCACGGTCGTGGGATCGGGCTACATGGGTGGTGGTATCGCAATGGTGTTCGCGCTGGGTGGCTACGACGTCGCGCTCGCCGACGTGGACGCCACTACCGCGAAGCGAGCACTCGAACGCGTGCTGAGTGAGGCGGGTGACCTCGAGGCGCGAGGACTGCTGGCTCTGGGATCGACGGAGAGACTCCGCGACCGACTCTCGTACGCCGATTCCATCGAGCTCGCTGTGGCGAACGCGGATTACATCACCGAGGCCGTACCCGAGCAGCTGGCAATCAAGCTCCACACATTGGGCCAAATTTCCTCGTGGGCTCGCGCCGACGCGATCATCGCCACCAACACGTCGGCCATCGCGATAAGCGACCTCGCCCGGGCCGTCGTCAAGCCCGAACGGTTCCTCGGGGTGCACTGGATGAATCCGGCACCCTTCATTCCCGGCGTCGAATTGATCGCTGGCGACGCGACGGTATCGACGACCGTCCAGCGTGCGGAATGGCTTATTCGTGACGTCGGCAAGGTTCCCGCGCGCGTTGCGGACACGCCGGGGTTCGTGGCCAACCGACTGCAGTTCGCGCTCTACAAGGAGGCGGTGCGAATTGTGGAGGAGGGAGTGGCTACTCCGACCCAGATCGACACCGTGGTCAGCAACACGTTCGGGTTTCGACTCGCCCTCTTCGGGCCATTCGCGATCGGCGACATGGCGGGACTCGACGTCTATGAGTCGTCGTACCAGACCCTGGAGCACGCCTTCGGCGAACGCTTCTCCGTACCGCATGATTTGGTCACGACCGTGTCGGCGGGGAACCTTGGTCTCAAGTCCGGCCGGGGATTCTTGGACATCGATCCCGACGACGTGGATGCGCTGCTGGCGTACCGAGCAACCGCGTACGCCCGGCTCTCGCAGTTACGCAATGAACTCGGTGACGCCCCGGGACTTTGAACCTCGGGGCTCGTCATCACGCGATGTATCGGCAACGCTGGCGTCAGCTGGAATGGACTTGGTGCGGCGTAAAGGACCACAGGAGGTCACGGTCGTCATCGTGCGTGATGACGCTCAAACTCTAAGGGGATGACCACTCCTTGAAATCGCGCGAGCGCCGAGATCGGAGCGTGTGGAGAATGAGAGCGACAACTTGTGATGCTCGCGCGCTAGGCCCTCGCGGAGGTATCGGGCCCGCTCGTCGCGTCGAGGAACCGTCGCTGCGTCGATATCCAACCGAGTCGCATATGCAGACGCATCACCGACTCAGCCCATACTGCATCACCAGAACGAAGTGACTCGACCAGTTCGCGGTGATGAGAGGCGCTACGGCGCAGGTCCTCGGGCGTGTACTGGGCGAAGGTCCGCCGAACGGTGGGGACCTGGATAATGGAGTTGACGAGCATGCGCAGTCGTTGGTTCCCCGAACCCTCCATGATCGTGTCGTGAAACTCGTTGTTGATCTCGGTGATCCGGTTGATGTCGGGTCGTGGTGCGAGGACCGCCTCATCCATTTCGTTCGCCAGGCGGGCGAGTTGGACGATGTCGAGTTGGCCACTCGTCGCCGCGAGTGCCGTGGCGTACGGCTCGAGCAGCATGCGCAGTCCGTGCACTTCCTCGAGATCCTTGAGTGTCCAACTCTCGACGCGCATGCCGCGATTGCGCTCGTAGAGGAGGAGCCCTTCAGCGGCAAGGCTGCGCAGAGCTTCACGAACGGGTGTGCGGCTCACGCCGATCATGTTGGCGAGTTCATCTTCACGGAGGCGTTGCCCGCCGGCGAGTTCGCCGTTCAGGATCTGTTCGCGGATTGTCGAATAGGCGAGTGATGTCGCGTACCCGCTGTCGGGCCCTACGTCGCTCGTCGAGGTTGGTTCCGCCATTGAGTGGAAACCCTACCATTTAGGCCAGAAGTGTGAATTGTATGTAAAATCATCAGAATTCATCGAATCAGCACTTGCTGAGCGTATGGATACTTGCTAAGTTACCCGAAAACCAGTGGAGCCCCAATAGGGTTCGACCAATGTTTGTATACGAAAGCGAGTCCAAGTGGGGGAAGAGCAAGCGTTGCCGCTCGATGACATCCGTGTCATCGAATTGGGTTCACTCCTGGCCGGTCCGTTCTGTGGTCAGTTGTTGGGCGACTTCGGCGCCGAGGTGATCAAGGTCGAGGACCCCGGCACGGGAGACCCGATGCGCCAGTGGGGTCGAGAGAAGTCGCACGGACTTTCGTTGTGGTGGCCCGTCGTGGCGCGCAACAAGAAATCGATCACCGCGAACCTGCGCACGCCCGATGGTCAGCGCATCGTGCGCGAGTTGGTGGCGAAGGCTGACGTACTCCTCGAGAACTTTCGCCCGGGCACCCTTGAGCGATGGGGCCTCTCGCCCGATGAACTCTGGGAGATCAACCCCAAACTCGTGATTACTCGTGTGACGGGCTTCGGCCAGACCGGACCCTACGCGGAGCGCGCCGGCTTCGGTTCAATTGGTGAGGCCATGGGTGGCATTCGTTACGTCACGGGCGACCCAGATTCGCCGCCTGCTCGAGCTGGCGTCTCGCTGGGTGATTCGCTCGCCGCGACCTTCGCCGCGCTCGGCACGCTGGTGGCCCTGCACCAAGTCGGTCGCACCGGTAAGGGACAGGTCGTCGATTCAGCGATCTACGAGGCCGTGCTGGCCCTTATGGAGTCGATGTTGCCCGAGTGGCAAGTCGCCAACTACCAGCGCGAGCGAAGCGGGACGACTCTTCCGAACGTTTCACCGAGCAACGTGTATCCAACCGCCGACGGCGAGATGATCTTGATCGCCGCGAACCAGGACACGGTGTACGGGCGTCTGACCGAGGTCATGGGTCGGCCCGACCTGCTGACGGACCCACGCTTCAAGGGGCACGCCGAACGCGGTCACAACATGGAAGAACTCGACACCATCATCGCCCAATGGACACTGACCTTCGACGCCGACCCTCTGCTCGAGAGCCTGCACGAAAAGGGCGTACCCGCGGGTCGGATCTTTCGCGCGAAGGACATGTTCACCGATCCCCACTTCGCAGCTCGCGAGGCGATCGTGCGCCTGACGCACCCACAGATCGGTGAGTTCGCCATGCACAATGTCTTCCCGCGGCTGTCCGAGACGCCCGGAAAGGTTCGTCACGTGGGACCAACGCTGGGCGAGAACAACGAAGAAATCTACAAGGGCCTTCTGGGCATGGACGACGCGAAGATCGAGTCGCTCCACTCAGCGGGCGTCATTTAGGGGAGGAATAGTAATGACGTATCGACTTGGAGTTGATGTGGGTGGCACGTTCACTGACATTCTTTTGGTGAACGAGGAGACCGGTGAGACATTCCGGGCCAAGACATCTTCGACACCGGCGGATCAGTCAATTGGCGTGTTGCGCGGGATCAATCAGGCTTGCGCACTCGCGGGTGTGGGGCTCGATCAGGTGACCAATGTGCTTCACGGGACCACCGTCGCGACCAACGCGATCCTTGAGGGCAAGGGCGCGCGCGTTGGACTGGTGACGACCGAGGGCTTCCGACAGGTATTGCAGATCGCACGTTCCTTCGTGCCCGGTGGCCTCGCCGGGTGGATCATCTGGCCCAAGCCTGAGCCGCTGGCCGCTCTCGAGAACACCGTCGAGGTACGTGGTCGGTTGGGCTCGAAGGGCGAGGAAGTCACTGCGCTGGACGAAGACGACGTGCGCCTACAGTTGCGCAAGTTGAAGGCGCAGGAGATCGAGGCGCTCAGCGTGAGCCTCATCAACTCCTACGCCAACGCGGCCCACGAGGAGCGTGTTCTCGAGATCGCTGCCGAAGAGCTGCCCGGTGTGCAGGTGTCGTTGTCGTCAAAGGTGCTGCCCGAGATGCGTGAATACGAGCGCGCTATCACGACGGTGGCGAACGCGTACGTGCAGCCCCAGGTCTCGCTCTACATGGAGAATCTCGAGCGCCAGTTGCAGCAGAACGGTGCCGCCAACGGCAAGCTCTTCATCTTGAAGAGTGACGGCGGACTCATCTCGGCACGCACCGCCTCGGAGAACCCGGTGTCGGTGATGATGTCGGGCCCCGCTGGAGGCGTGGTCGGCGCGGTGTGGGTCGCCGAGCAGGCTGGCTTCAAAGACTTCTTGACCTTCGACATGGGCGGTACGTCAACCGACGTGGCGCTCGTTCAGGGGCTCGAGCCGCGAATCGGTCGTGAGACCATGGTCGGTGACCTGAAGGTCCGGGCGACTTCGGTGGACGTGCGCACGGTCGGTGCCGGTGGCGGTTCGATCGCTCACGTACCCATGTTGACCCAGGCACTTCGTGTCGGGCCACAGAGCGCCGGCGCGGCGCCCGGGCCAGCGGCCTACGGTGCCGGAGGTACGGAGCCCACAGTGACCGACGCCAACGTGGTGCTCGGTTATCTGCCGACCGAACTCGCCGGTGGTGAGATCTCGCTCGATCGTGACGCCGCTCGCACCGCGATGCAGTCGATCACCGACGCCACGTCGCTCGGCACGGTCGAGGACGCCGCGTCGGGAATCATCGACATCGTCAACGAAAACATGTTCGGCGCGTTGCGTCTGGTATCTGTCCAGCAGGGTTTTGACCCACGCGACTTCGCGCTGGTCGCCTTTGGTGGCGCCGGGCCGTTGCACGCCAACGCCCTCGGTCGCCTGACCGGCGCATGGCCGGTCATCATCCCGCCGTCGCCGGGTGTGCTCTGCGCCTACGGGGATGCGACGACGAGTCTGCGCGACGAGTCAGTGCGCACCCTCGTTCGCAAGTTCGGTGAATTCACCGACGACAGCCTGCTCCAGATATTGGAGGAGCGCGCGACCAACGCGCGTGCTTCGCTACTGGCTGAGGACGTCGCTCCTTCGGACATCAGGACCACGTTCTCGGCGGACGTTCGCTATCACGGTCAGGGTTTCGAGATTCCCGTCGAGATCGACATTGACGCTTTCGACGGCGACGGTGGTGGGCTCAACGCTCTTCGTGCGGCTTTCGATGCGGAGCACGAGCGGCTGTTCTCGTTCCTCTTGGAGAAGAACGAGCACGAACTGGTCACCGTACGCGCTACCGCGAGCGGCCCGCGTCCCAATGTCTTGTCCACCACGATCGCGGAAGGTGGCGTGGACCCGAAGGCGGCCATCACGTCAACGACGGAGATCTACGTCGACGGCCAGTGGGTCGTGGCAAATGTCTACGACCGACTGCACCTACTCGCCGGCAACATCATCGAGGGTCCGGCAATCGTCACCGAGATGGACTCGACCACGTTGATCCTGCCCGGCCACGCGGCCACGGTGCACGCCAGCGGCAGTCTCCTTATTCGTCCTACGAGCAGTAACTAGTCACAGGGGGTTCAGAAAGAAATGGCACGTCTCATAGAAACCACAACTCAGCCGCTGAAGGCGGTTGACGTTGATGTCGTCACGCTTGACCTGGTGGAGAACGCATTGCGTCACGCCCGTTACGAGATGGACGAGGTGTTGTTCCGCACCGCCCTCTCACCGGGCATCCGCGAGCAGCACGACGAGTTCCCGCTCATCGGTGACCCCGAGGGCAAGATGGTCGTAGGTCAGTTCGGGCTATCGATTCCGGACTTCTTGGAGAACTTCGACGGCGACATTGAAGAGGGCGATGTCCTCTTGACGTCGGATCCGTACTCCTGTGGCGCGGCGATCAGTCACGCCAATGACTGGCTCATTGTTATGCCGATCTTCTTCGAGGGTCGTATCGTCGGTTGGTCGTCGATGTTTGGTCACATGAGTGACGTTGGAGGTAAGACGCCCGCGTCCATGCCGACGAACGCGCGCACCATCTTCGAAGAGGGCATTGTCATCCCCCCCTTCAAGCTCTACAACAAGGGCGTGCTCGCTGAGGATTCGTTGAGGATCATCATGAACCAGGTGCGTAAGCCCGAATGGAACCGGGCCGACTTGAACGGTCTGGTCGCGGCGTGCCGCACCGCCGGACGCCGAATCCAAGAGCTCTGCCAGCGATTCGGTGCCGACACGTACGTCTCGGCACTCAACGCGCTCATGGACCGTAACTACCGCGCCATGAAGGCGCTGCTCGCCATGGTGTTCAAAGAGGGCGAGACCCTGGCGTTCACGGACTACATCTGCGACGACGGCGTTGGCTACGGACCCTACGAGTTGAAGCTCAGTCTGACGCGCACCGGTGACAAGGTACTGCTCGACTTCACCGGGAGCAGCCCCCAGGCGCAGGGACCGATCAACTACTACATCAACGAGAACTTGGTCAGGATGTTCTTCGGTATCTACATGATCACGGTGGCCGACCCTCAGATTCTTTGGAACGACGGTTTCTATCCGTTGGTCGACGTCATCATCCCCGACGACTCGTTCTGGAAGCCGAAGTACCCCGCCGCGCTCAACGCGCGTAACCACGGTATCGGACGCGTGTTCGACCTCTTCGGTGGTCTGCTCGGCCAGACCAACCCGGACCTCTTGAACGCGGCCGGCTTCTCGTCGTCGCCGCACTTCATGTACTCGGGTAACTACAGCGAGGGCGAACAGAAAGGTCAGTGGTTCCAGCTCTACTCGATTGGCTTCGGGGGTATCCCCGGCCGTCCGGTTGGCGACGGCCCCGATGGTCATTCACTGTGGCCGTCCTTCGTGAACATCCCGTGTGAGTACCTCGAGTCCTACTACCCACTGCGCATCGAGCGCTGGGAGACGCTGAGCGACACCGGCGGCGCGGGCTTGCACCGTGGCGGTAACGGCGTCGATGTCGCGTACCGGTTCCTCGAACCCGGCACGATTGCGATCCACGACGACCGTTGGCTCACCTACCCGTGGGGAGTGAACGGCGGAGCGCCCGGAGCTCGCGGCCGTAAGTGGATTGACCGTGTTGACGGGACCCGCGAGGTCATCGCGAGCAAGGTCATCGACGTGCCGGTGTTCCCCGGTGACGTGTTGCACTTCGTCACCTGGGGTGGCGGCGGATGGGGCGACCCGCTCGCGCGCGACGCCGAATTGGTCGGCCTCGAAGTCCGTCGCGGTCTGGTGACGGTCGAGGGCGCACGCGCCTACGGCGTCGTGTGTGGCGATGACGGCGTCATTGATCACGTCAAGACCCAGTCGTTGCGCGCCGAACTCGCGTCGAAGCGGCCTTCGCCGTTGCCCACGTTCGACATGGGCCCGCCGCTCGCCACGATTCTCGAGCGGTGCTTCGAGGAGACCGGTCTGCCGGCCCCTAAGCCGCCGGTGCGGTTGTAGGAGTGACGATGGACCCGATTGCGGCCGGTTTCGGGGGTTCCCTGGGGTACGGCAAACGCGCCGCACTGATCCTGATCGACCTGATGCACGGCTACTTCGACGAGGGGAGCCCCTTCCTTCTCCCCTCGTCGGACTGCCTCGCATCAGCGAGTCGGGTACTCGAGGCGGCGCGCGCCAACGGTGTCACGGTCGTGCACACCAAGGTGGTGCTCGGGCCCGACGGGGTTGACGCGGGTGTGTTCTTGAAGAAGATCCCGGCGCTTCGTGCCTACATCGGTGAGAACCGGACCAATGAACTCATGGCTGAGGTGGCCCCTCTGCCCAGTGAACTGGTCATCGTGAAGCAGTACGCGAGCGCCTTCCTCGGCACGTCGCTCGCTTCGACGCTGCAGGCCAGCGGTGTCGACACGTTGATCATCACCGGGGTCTCGACCAGCGGTTGCGTGCGCGCGACCGGCGTCGACGCGGTGCAACACGGGTTCATCCCCAAGATCGTGCGCGATGCGGTGGGCGACCGCGACACCGCGCCGCACGAGGCGAACCTCTATGACTTACAGGCGAAGTACGCCGACGTGGTAACGGAGCGCGAGATCATCGACTATTTCGCGTCCTTGAGCTAAGGGAAAGAACAAGCATGAAACTCGCGGGGCGTAACCAGGACCAGGCGTTGGTCCAGTTGGACGAGTCCAGTGTCGGTGGACCACGGCGTGGCAGGGTCGGTGGAGTCTTGCAGCGCTATGGCGTGATCATCGCCTGGGTGGCGGTCTTCGCATACTTCTCGGCCATGCGTCCCGACACCTTCCCCAAGCTTGCGACGCTGCAATTGATCTTCGGCACGCAGTCGGTGATCCTCATCACGGCCCTCGGCCTGGTGTTCTCAATGGCGGTGGGCGAGTACGACCTTTCGGTGGGCGCCCTCGTCGGCTTCGGTTCCACATTGGTTGCGGTCTTGAGCGGCCCGCACCACTGGCCGGTCATTCTTGCCTTGGTCTTCACCTTGTTCATCTGCTTTCTTATCGGGACGGTCAACGCGGTTCTCTCGGTGTACCTGGGGGTCCAATCGATCATCGTGACGTTGGGCACGGGAACCTTGCTCGCCGGACTTACGCTGGCGATCAGCAGTTCGAGCGTCGTGACGGGAATCCCAATCGGGTTCACCAACTTCTTGACGAGACAGATCTTCGGTCTCGCGTTGCCGTTCTACTTCGGGCTCCTCTTGGCGGTGGTGTCGTGGTTCATCCTTCAGCAGATGCCACTCGGACGGCGCATGATCTTTGTACAGGAGAACCGAGAAGTGGCGCGCCTGGCCGGGCTACGGGTGAACCGGATCCGCGCCGGAGGCTTGATCGCGACCTCGACGATCGCGGGATTTGCCGGCACGATGCTCGCCGGCATGAGCCAAGCAGCCGACCCCCAAAGCGGGGCCTCATTCTTACTACCGGCTTTCGCCGCAGTCTTCTTGGGATCGACCGCGATCGTGCCGGGGCGTTTCAACGCCATCGGCACCTTTGCCGCGGTCTATTTCCTGGTCACTGGTATCACCGGTTTGGACTATCTGGGTTACGCCGGATGGCCAGGGCAGGTCTTCTACGGAGGATCGCTCGTTGTCGCCGTTTCACTAAGCCACCTAGCGGGAAAGCGGGCTACGAGGAATTGAGTGGGCGGCGAGGAGTGTTTGGTGCGAACAAACAGCTCAATCGCAACACCGGTTGTACACAGTGCTTCAACTAATTAGATGAGAGGGGTATTAATGAAGTTACCAAATGACAACCCTGCCCGCTCGCGGGCAATGGGTGTGAGTGTCAAGAAGCGCCTCGCGGCCGCTGGCATGGCGGCGACGATGGCCCTTGGGCTCAGCATCACCGCGGTGAGCTCGGTGGGGGCGGCGCCGTCGGGAGTGGCTGCAGCCACCGCGCGGCTCAACGCCTACATGAAGCCAGCGCAGTGGCACGGGCCATATGTTCCGCTTCACTACAAGAGCCTGGCCGGCGACAAGGTGCTGTACATCAGTGCGAATGACTCGATCCCCGTGTTGCACTACTGGTCAACCACGGTGAAGGCATTGCTCATGAAGGTGGCGGGTATCGACATGACGATCGTGGACGCGAACTCCAATATCGCGACCGCGTCGTCCGGTTTTGATCAGGCCATCGCCATGGGTGCCAAGGTCATTCTGCTCCAGGCGCTTCCGATGTCACTCTTCACGGCAAAGATTGCGGCTGCACACGCAGCTGGCATCAAGGTCATCAACCTCAACGGTGGTGTACCCGGACAGCTGAGCGGCACCGACGCCACCGTCAGCTTCGACTATCCAAAGGTTGGAAGACTGATTGGCGACTGGTTCGTTTCGGCGTCCAAGGGCAAGGGCAAGGCATTGCTGGTTACGTCCAATGACGTTCCCGCATCGGTTGGTCAGGGCCAGGGCACGATCAGCGAAGTGAAGGCGTTGTGCCCGACGTGCAACGTGAAGGTTGCTGACGTCCAGATCCCACAGTGGGCATCGGGTATCCCAACCCTTTTCCAGTCGACGATCAACACTGACCCGACGCGCAATTACATCCTGCCCCTCTACGACGGTCAAGCGATGCCCGGCCTCACGGCCATCCGCACGCTTAACAAGGGTTCGAAGGTCAACGTTGGCTCGTTCAACGCGACCGAGGGCATCGTTGAATTGCTGAAGGACCCCAAGAGTGGTCTGAAGTTGGACATTGGCGGCGACAACAAGTGGTACGCCTACGCCGTGACTGACCAGGTCATGCGGGTACTCGACGGCATGACTCCCGTGAAGAACTACTTCGTGGGTCTTCGCGTGTTCACCTCGGCCAACGCGAGCAAGTTGATCGTGGGCACGAACCAGGACCGTTGGTTCCAGGACTTGGGCTACGTCAAGCAGTTCACGGCTCTTTGGAAGCCGTAAGCATCTGAGAGGTGAGGCGCGGGCGCCGTTGGTGCCCGCGCCTCACCACCTCGTCAAGGTAAGTATTGAGAAGGAAGGGTAGTAACCGATGTCCGATGAGACGACGACCATGACCTCGAACGACGTGCACGTTCGTGCACGCAGCGTCTCCAAGTCTTTCAACGGCATCACCGTACTGAGCGACGTCTCATTCAACATTCACAAGGGCGAGATTGTCGCCCTGATTGGCCAGAACGGCAGCGGGAAGTCGACTTTCATCAAAGTCCTTTCGGGCTTTCATGCACCCGATGAGGGCGCCGAGATCCACGTTGGTACCCGTAACGTGACTGGTTCGCTCCACGAGGGACCCTCATCGACCGGGTTGGCCTTCGTCCACCAAGATCTCGCGCTCATCGAGTCGCTGACGATCTTGGAGAATCTCCGCATCAAGCAGTTCGCCACTGGCGTGGGTCGAAGGATCAAGTGGCGCGAGGAGGAGAAAGAGGTGCGACGCATCCTCTCGATCGTCGGTCTTGACGTCTCTCCTCGGGCCAAGGTCGCTGATCTGACCGTGACCGAGCGAGCGCTCGTGGTCATCGCGCGCGGACTCGCCGACATCGAATCCGGTGAGGGGCTCGACTCTCGACTCCTTGTCCTCGATGAGCCGACGGCCTATCTACCTCGGAGCGGCGTGGAGCGACTCTTCAGCGTGCTTCGAAGTCTGAGCGAGATGGGTACGAGTGTGCTCTTCGTGAGTCATCGTTTGGACGAAGTCCTCGAGTACTGCACGCGAGCGGTCGTCTTTCGCTCCGGCGAGATGGTGGCTGACTTGCCAACCGATGGCCAGACCGAGGGCGACCTCATCAAGCTCATGCTGGGTCGCACGGCCGAGGATCTGTACCCTATCTACGTCGAACCCGAAGGTTCACCACTGCTCACGGTGACGAACCTGTCGGGTGACGAGGTAAACGACATCAGCTTCGTGGGCAACGCCGGGGAGATTGTTGGTTTCATCGGCCTACCCGGGAGCGGGTACGACAAGGTCCCCTACCTGATCGCCGGCGCCCAGCGCGCGACGTCGGGCACCTTCGAATTGAAGGGGGAGGCGCTCGACGCGACGAAACTCGATAGTCGACGCGCGATCGCCAAGGGCATTGCGCTCTTGCCCGCTGACCGTAAGGGAACCAGCGGTGCGACGGGTCTCAAGGTGGTCGAGAACATGACGATCCCCAACATTTCGTCGTTTACTCGATTTTCCAAACTCATCAATCACAAGCGCGAGCGAACGACGGCAGACGCCCAGATCGAACACTTCGGCGTCAAGCCCAAGCGAAGTGATGTACTCCTGTCGACCCTTAGTGGCGGCAATCAGCAGAAGGTCCTCATCGGCAAGTGGGTAATCGGTGCACCGTCGGTGCTGGCGTTGCACGAGCCCACCCAGGGAGTGGACGTAGGGGCCAAGCGTGACGTCTTTCATCACTTGACGACCCTCGCGCACCAAGGCGCCCTGTTGATCATCAGTTCGGTGGAGTACGAGGACCTCGCCCACTTGTGCACCCGGGTCCACGTGATGGCCGAGGGACGGATCGTGCGCACCATCGAGCGGGCCGAGCTGAATGCGCACGACCTCGCCGTTGCCGTGTACGCACGATGAGTGCACGCCACGTCCCCGACGCTACGTCGCCGTTGACCATGGTCGAGAAGATCTGGCAGCGACAGTCCATCGCGCGCGGTTCCGACCAGCCGGACCTTCTCTACATCGACATGCATTTCGTGCACGAGGTGTCGAGCCCGCAGGCCTTTGACGGACTGCGCGCGAACGGTCGCACGGTGCGCCGGCCCGATCTCACGATCGCGACTGAGGACCACAACGTGCCCACCGACACCCTCGAGATTCGCGACCCGGTGAGTCGTCTCCAGGTCGAGACCCTGCGGCACAACTGCGCGGAGTTCGACATTCCTCTTCTCTCGATGGGCGACCCCGGCCAGGGGATCGTCCACGTCATCGGGCCCGAGACGGGACTGACCCAGCCCGGGATGGTCATTGTCTGTGGCGACAGTCACACGAGCACCCACGGCGCGCTCGGCGCGCTCGCCTTCGGGATCGGTACGAGTGAGGTCGAGCACGTGCTCGCGACCCAGACGCTCTCCCAGGCACGACCGAAGACGATGGCCGTGACGATCAACGGTCGACTGTCACTCGGAGTCTCGGCGAAAGACCTCGCGCTGGCGCTCATCGCCTCGGTCGGCATCGGTGCCGGTCAGGGCTACGTGGTCGAATATCGCGGTTCGGCGATCGACGCCCTCTCCATCGAAGAGCGCATGACGCTGTGCAACATGTCGATCGAATGGGGCGCGCGCGCCGGACTCGTGGCGCCCGACGACACGACTTTTTCGTACCTTCGCGGTCGCCAGTACGCGCCGGTCGGCGCGGCGTGGGACGAGGCGGTCGAGTACTGGCGATCCCTGCGAACCGACGATGGCGCTACGTTCGACAAGGAGATCGTGTTCGACGCGGCGAGCGTGGTGCCCTTCGTCACGTGGGGGACCAACCCCGGCCAGGGTGTGCCGCTCGACGGCATCGTGCCCTCGCCCGAAGACTTCGCCGATCCGGTAGAACGGGCGGCGGCGGCGCGGGCGCTCGCGTACATTGACCTGACGCCGGGAACTCGAATGCGTGATGTCGCTATTGACGTCGCGTTCATTGGTTCGTGCACCAACAGCCGCATCGAAGACCTGCGCGTGGCGGCCGAGGTGTTACGCGGGCGACGCGTCTCGAAGCGGGTTCGTCTCCTCGTGGTGCCGGGGTCGATGGCGGTGAAGCGCCAGGCGGAGTCCGAACACCTCGACGAGGTCTTTCTCGCTGCGGGAGCCGAGTGGCGCGGCGCGGGTTGTTCGATGTGCCTCGGGATGAATCCTGACATCGTCGCACCCGGCGAGCGCACCGCGTCCACGTCGAATAGAAACTTCGAGGGACGCCAGGGCCCTCAGACCCGTACGCACCTCGTGTCACCGGCCGTCGCCGCCGCGTCGGCCGTCGCTGGTCATCTCGCGGCTCCCGGCGACCTCGACGCCACGAGCAACGCCGTGGCCGGTGAAAAGGAGCGTCGATGAGGATCCGCGGTGCGGTGCTGGAAGTACTCGGAGCGCCGGGTCCCTACGTTGACTCCAAACCGGTGGTGGTGCGCGAACTCGAACTCGACGAACCGGGCGAGCACGAACTCCTCGTTCGCATCGAGGCCGCGGGAGTGTGCCACTCGGATCTCTCCGTCGTCACCGGCGTGCGTCCACGGCCGGTGCCCATGCTGCTCGGTCACGAAGCGGCGGGCATCGTCGAGGAGGTGGGTGCGCTCGTCAGCGATGTCCACGTCGGCCAGCGCGTCATCATGTCCTTCCTGCCGCGCTGTGAACAATGCGCCTCGTGCGCCAGCGACGGACGGACACCGTGTGAAGCGGGGTCGATTGCCAACGCCGAAGGGCGTCTGTTCGACGGGGCGCGGCGAATCCACGACGCCGATCGGGTGATCAACCATCACCTCGGTGTGTCGGGCTTCGCCGATCACGCCGTGGTGGACCGGCGTTCGGTCGTGCCGGTGTCGAGCGACGTGCCCGCGCAGGTCGCCGCGTTGATGGGTTGTGCGGTACTCACGGGCGGTGGCGCGGTGATCAACGCCGGTCGCGTGCAGAGCGGTGAAACACTCGTGGTGGTCGGCCTCGGCGGAGTGGGGATGGCCGCGCTACTCGTGGGCCTCGCGCACGATGGTGTGCGCGTCATCGGTGTCGACGCCAACGTCGACAAGCTCGCCCTGGCCCGCAGTCTCGGTGCGCACGAGACGTACGTCCCCGCCGATGCACTGGCGGCGGGGGTGAAGGGGAATCTCGTGGTTGACGCGGTGGGGCGCGCCGTTGCTTTCGAGAGCGCGATCGCTCTGACGGCGCCGGGCGGACGGACCGTCACTGTGGGCCTGCCCTCACCCGACGACCTGGCGAGCATTTCGCCGCTGCTGCTCGTGGCCGAGGGCCGAACGATCATCGGTAGTTACCTGGGCAATTGCGTTCCGTCGCGCGACATACCCATCTTCGTCGATCTTTGGCGTGCCGGTCGACTGCCGATTGAGCGCCTGGTGAGTTCGGTGATCTCACTGAGCGACGTGAACGCCGCGTTCGACGCTCTCGAGAGCGGCGAGGCGCTTCGTCAGGTGATCACTTTTGACTGACACGACGATGCGGTGCTTAACCGAGATGACGCAGTACCCACCAGATAAAGGAAACTGAAATGAACCACGCAACAACCCTCCGCCAACTTCTGCATCGTGAGGATCAGGCACTCATCGTGCCCGGGGCCGGCACTCCCATTGAAGCACTCGCCATCGAGCGCGCGGGCTTCGAGGCCGTTTATCTCAGCGGGTACGCGATCGCCGCCTGGCGCCACGGTCTTCCCGACATCGGCCTCTTGGGCGCCGGCGAACTGATGGACGCACTCAGCGCGGTGCGCCGCGTCTCGAACCTGCCGGTCATCGTCGACGCCGACACCGGCTACGGCGACGTCACCTCGGTCTACGCGAACGTCCGACTCCTCGAAGACGCCGGCGCGGCGGCCATCCAGATCGAGGACCAGGTCTGGCCCAAGAAGTGCGGCCACATGGTGGGTAAAGAAGTCATCGATGCCGACGAGGCGGTGCGCAAAGTCGCCACGGCCCTCGACGCTCGACGTGATTCGAGCACCGTGATCATCGCGCGCACCGACGCGCTCGGCCCGCGAGGCATCGACGAGGCACTCGAGCGCGCAGTGCGTTTCGCCGACGCCGGCGCGGACATTGTCTTTCTCGACGCACCGAGCTCGCGCGAAGACCTGGCCCGCATTGGCCAGACCGTCCCGGGACTCCTGATGGCCAACGTGAGTGAGGGCGGCCGCACGCCGACCCTACCCGCGGCCGATTTTCACGAACTGGGTTTCAAGTTGGTCATCTACCCGACGACGCCTCTGCGTTCGGCGGCTAAGACCATCCAGGACTTCCTCACCGACCTGAGCCGCGAGCGTGATTCCTTGGCGTGGCGCGAGCGGATGTACGGTCTCGACGAATTGAACGAACTCGTCAAGCTCGAGGACTACCTGGTCGTCGGGGACCGTGAGAACAACCGTCGTGTGTAGTCGCGCGCTGGCGGGCGGGCCCCAGACGAGCTGGTCTCGACCCGAGACGGGGGCGTGATGGAGCCGTTCATCGTCCACACCGGGGTCGGCGTACCACTGCGGATGAGCAGCATCGACACCGATCAGATCATCCCCTCGCGGTACTTGAAGGGCGTGGGCCGCGCGGGGTTCACTGAGGGCCTCTTCGCCGCGTGGCGAGAGTCGCCCGACTTTGTCTTGAACCAGCCGTACTACGCGCACGCCACGGTGCTCGTGGCGGGAATGGACTTTGGTATCGGGTCCTCGCGCGAGGCGGCCGTGTGGGCGTTGCAGGGCAACGGCTTTCGCGTCGTCATCGCTCCGCGCTTTGGTGACATCTTTCGAACCAACGCGGCCAAGTCGGGCCTGCTCGCGGTGCAATTGGCCGAATCGGTGGTCGAGCGACTGTGGGACTATCTCGACGCGCACCGCGGCGCGCTTGTGACGGTGGACCTTGATCGTTGCGTCGTGCTCGCGGGCGACGATTTCCAAGAGCACTTCACCGTGGACAGCTACGTGCGTTGGCAGCTGCTCAACGGGCTGGACGAGATCTCGGCGACGTTGGCCGGGTTGGGTGACATTGAAGCGTTCGAGTCACGCCGACCCCCGATCAAGCCCCGAGTGCACTCGAACTAATCGCGCGTCAGGGTGCGGGGTAGCTGGGCGCCGGGAACCATCCGGCTCGTCCGAGCAACGCTGGTGTCGCGATGCCCAGCTTGTCGGTGACAAAGTCCGACGCCGCGAGGAGCCGGTCGAAGTCGAGGCCCGTCGGCGTGCCACTGCGCTCCAAGAGGTACGTGAGGTCCTCGGTGGCGATGTTGCCCGTGGCATTCGGAGCGAAGGGGCAACCGCCGATGCCACCCGAACTAGCGTCAAGCGAACTCACGCCGGCTTCGAGTGCGGCGAATGCGTTGGCGTAACCCGTGTTGCGCGTGTTGTGCAGGTGGAGTCGAAGGGGCTTCTGGGTGACTTCCTTGGCCGCTGCGACGAGACGTCGCACGTCCATGGGCGTGCCAACGCCAATGGTGTCGGCGAGGGCTATCTCGTCGACACCGAGTTTGTCCACCATCGTGACAATGTCCATCACCTGCTGGGTCGGGACTTCTCCCTCGAAGGGACATCCGAATGAGGCACCGATGGTGACCGATACCGAAAGGCCGCCAGCGTTGGCGCGTTCGACCATCCGCTCGGTGCCGCGCAGCGATTCCGCTACCGACATACCTTGGTTTCGCTGAGAAAACGTCTCGGTGGCCACGACCACGAGGTTCGCTTCGTCGACCCCTGACGCGATGGCGCGGTCGAGGCCTCGTTCGTTCATGACCAGACCGATGTAACTCAC
>Ga0307375_10001024_pt1 | contig 31915 bp, 27 predicted proteins | sample TR1MG_FD_202531 | JGI IMG/M metagenome (GOLD analysis project Ga0307375, IMG submission 202531) | Soil microbial communities from Risofladan, Vaasa, Finland - TR-1 | ecosystem: Environmental > Terrestrial > Soil > Coastal area > Acid sulfate soil | place: Finland: Risofladan, Vaasa | collected... | reverse complement strand
CGGAAGCACTTGTCTCCGCCGTCAGCAACGACACCGTACGCCTTACCGTCAGATCCATCGAGCCCGGAGCGCCGCCGGTGACCGAGACGGGAGCGCTGGCGCGCGATCCAATCGGCACCGCGGTGGGGGGCATGCGTGACGCAGTTCTCCCGTGGCGCGTGCGCGCCGGCGATCTGACCGTCGAGATCACTGATGGACCGCCGGCTATTCGCGTGCTCGACCGGAGCGGTGCGCTCGTACAGCGGCTCGGGCTCGACGCGCAAGCGCCGGCGGTGAGCTTCTCGCTGGGGAACGGGCCGATCCTCGGCATGGGAGAAGGCGGGCCGCAGTTCGATCGCCGCGGATCGAAGGACCCCATGATCAACGGCCAGGGCGGATACGCGCTGGCCACGCACGGCACGCGTGCACCGATCCAGTGGCTCATCGGTACCGGCGGGTGGGCGCTGTTCATCCATCAACCGTACGGCGCGCTCGACCTGACCGGCGACCGCGGCGTCTTCGCGCCCACGGATGGCGGAACGCTCCCCCTCGACGTGTTTGTAGTCGCGTCGCGCGATCCCGAAACGATCATGCGCGAATACGCCCGTATCACCGGCCTCGCGGAGTTACCGCCGCGATGGGCGCTGGGATACCAGCAGTCGCACCGCACGCTCGCCGGGCGCGCGGAGGTGATGTCCGTCGCGCGGACGATGCGCGAGAAGCGGCTTCCCTGCGACACGCTCATCTACCTCGGCACCGATTTCTGCCCGGCCGGTTGGAACACGCACAACGGCGAGTTCACCTGGCACCCCGTCAACTTCCCCGATCCCGGCCCGATGATCGAGGAGCTGCACGCCGAGCATTTCAAGGTCGTGCTCCACGTGGTGGTGGAGGGGCACACCCTCACCGGACGCGTCAGCGATCCGTGCTCGGCGCCACCCCTGCCGAGCGGGCGCACGCCCGACGGGCACTGGCCGCCGGATCGCCAGGTGTCGTGCTACTGGCCCGCGCACGAGCCGGCGGTGCGGCTCGGCGTTGATGGGTGGTGGCCCGATCAGGGAGACGGGTTCGACGGCCCGTCGCGCTTCAACCGCCATCGCATGTACTGGGAGGGGATGCAGCGCTACCGCCCCGACCAGCGCCCGTACGCGCTCCATCGCAACGCGTCGGCCGGGGTGCAGCGCTTCGGCGAGTTCATCTGGTCCGGCGACGTCCGCTCGCGATGGGAGACGCTGGCCACGCACGTCTCGGTCGCGATCAACACCGGGCTCTCGGGGCTGCCGTATTGGGGAACCGATATCGGCGGGTTCATTCCCACGTCCGAATTCACCGGCGAGCTCTTCGTGCGCTGGTTCCAGTTCGGCGCCTTCTGTCCGCTGTTCCGGGCTCACGGACGCAACTGGCACCTGCGGCTGCCCTGGGGATGGGACGGCGGCGACGGCGGTCCACCGGAGTCCGGCGACTGGAAGCCCGATCCCGCCGAGCTTCACAACGCGTCGGTCGAACCGATCTGCCGCAAGTACATGGAGCTCCGCTACCGGCTGCTGCCCTACCTGTACACCGCCGTGCGCGAGACGCACGACACGGGACTCCCGCTCATGCGCGCGCTCTGGCTCCACTATCCGGACGACGCGAACGCGGTGTCGCGCGGTGACGAGTATTGTTGGGGGCGCGACATGCTGGTGGCCCCCGTCGTCGAGCGCGCCGCCACCTCGCGCACGCTCTATCTCCCCCGCGGCCGGTGGTGGGATTACTGGACCAACGAGCCGCTTGACGGCGGGCGCGAAATCCGGCGCGACGTGGACCTGTCAACCACACCGCTGTACGTGCGTGCGGGTGCGGTGATCCCCCACGGTCCGTTGAAGCAGTATGTCGAGGAGCCGGTGGACGCCCCGGTGACGCTCGTCGTGTATCCGGGCGCCGACGGGCAGTCGTGGCTGTACGACGACGACGGCGAGACGTTCGCGTTTCGCAACGGCGCGTTCACACGCGTCGCCTTCGATTGGAACGACGCCGCGCACCGGCTCGCGATCTCGCTCGCCGAGGGCAGGGCGCCGGCGGCTGGCGAGCCGATGCGCTTCGACGTGCGGCTGGCGGGCTCGCACGATGGGCGCCTCGTGAACTTCACCGGCACCCGGGTCGACGTCGTGCTCTAGCCGCGCGAGGGGAGGGCTGCGGTTGGGCGCCGGCGGTCGATTGAGGGTTTTGCACACTGCTTGACAAGGACTCACCGCGCGGCAAGTTGTACTGCCCGCGCGGCGCGACGCATTGACGGCTGGCTGGCGGCCGCATGACCCCTCCCGCAAACATTTCACAAACACCAAGTCCGGAGTGTCGATGGACGCACCCGCCAGTGAACCGCGCCGTATCCCAATGCCCGTCCTGCTGGGACTCGGCACCGTCACCAACTTCTTCGACACGTTGGGGATCGGCTCCTTCGCCACGACGACGGCGGTCCTGGTCCTCGGACGCATGGTCAAGGACGACGACATCCCCGGAACGCTCAACGTCGGGCAGGCCATTCCCACCGTGTCCGAGGCGATCATCTACATCATCCTGCTCGGTGGTCTGATCGACCTCAAGACCATCGTCAGCATGGTGATCGCGGGCGGCATCGGCGCGTGGGTGGGCGCCGGAATCGTGGTGCGCCTGTCGCGCCGGACCATCGAGCGCGCCATGGCCATTGCGCTGCTGCTCACCGCGGGCTTCATGGCCATGCGCCTGATGGCGAGTTTGTCGTTGGACGCCGGCACCATCGGCCTTTCCGGCTCGGCGCTGGTCATCGCGATTGCCGCGAGTCTGGTCATTGGTTCGCTCACCAGCCTGGGGATCGGCAACTACGCGCCCACGATGGCCGTGACCTACATGCTCGGCATGAACGCCAAGGCCGTGTTCCCGGTCATGGCAGCATCGGCGGCGGTCATCCTTCCCGCTGCGGCGATCCGCTTCTACCGCTCCGGCCGATTTCACCGGCGCACGGCAATCGGCCTCGCGGCCGGCGGCATTCCGGGCGTGCTGGTCGCGGCATTCCTGGTCAAGGAGTTGCCGCTGACGGTGGTGAAATGGGTGGTGGTTGTGGTGTTGCTCTACACGGCCGTCACGCTCTGGATGTCGTCCCTCAAGGCCAGGAATACCGCGGAATGAAAATCTCGGCGATTCGTGCGTACCAGATCGATCTTCCCCTGCACGAAGGGAGCTACAAGTGGTCGGGTGGGAATGCGGTGTCGGTGTTTGACTCCACCATCGTGGCCGTGGAGACCGACGACGGGCTGGTGGGTTGGGGAGAGATCTGCCCACTGGGGCCTGCATACCTTCCGGCCTATGCGCGCGGCGCGCGCGCCGGCATCGCGGAACTGGCGCCGCAACTGATTGGGGCCGATCCGCTGGCGCTGGGCGAACTGAACGAGTTGATGGACCGGTCCATGCGTGGACACGCATACGTCAAGTCGGCCATCGATATGGCGTGCTGGGACCTGCTCGGCAAGGCCAGCGGGCTGCCCGTGGCGACGCTGATGGGTGGCCACGTGGGCGACGACTTTGCCCTGTATCGTGCGATTTCTCAGGAGTCGCCCGCGCAGATGGCCAAGAAGATCGGGCGGTACCGCAACGAGGGGTATCATAAGTTCCAGCTCAAAGTCGGGGGCGATCCCGATACCGACATCGATCGCATCCGCGCGGCCGCCGCCGAGCTCTCACGGGGCGACGTGCTGATTGCCGACGCCAACACCGGCTGGACGCAGCATGCGGCCGTTCGCGTGGCAGATGCGGTGCGCGACGTGGACGTGTATATCGAGCAGCCCTGCATGACCTATGCGCAGTGCCTGGCGGTGCGGCGCCACACCGACCGACCGTTCATTCTCGACGAAGTGGTGGATGGCATCGACATGGTCGTGCGCGCGGTCGCCGACCAGGCCATGGACGTCATCAATCTCAAGATTTCCAAGGTGGGCGGGCTCACCCGCGCACGGCAGATTCGCGACCTGTGCGTATCGCTCGGCATCGCGATGACCATTGAAGACACGTGGGGCGGCGACATCACCACGGCCGCGATCGCGCATCTGGCGCACAGCACGCCCGAGCGATTCCTGTTTTCGGCCACGGATTTCAATTCGTATGTGACCGTGGCGTTCGCGGACGGCGCGCCGCAGCGGAAGCAGGGACGACTGGCGGCGTCGCGGCAACCTGGACTGGGCGTGCGTCCTCAAATGAAGAAGCTGGGCAAGCCCGTGATCGACATCGGCAAGAAGGCCGCGCGAAAATAGCGCGGTACGGTTGAACTCCTTGCCCGCCTGCTACCTTCCGCCACCGCGAATGGTTTGTGTGGTCGGCCCGATGGACCAGCCCTGCGTGCGTACGATGCGCCCCTTCTCCGTGCGCGTCTGACCGCCCACCTCGACCGTGATCGTGTAGACGCCGAGGGCCGGAAGACGATCGATGATCGTCCCGGCCGGCCCGGCTTGCGAGGAGCTCGCGATCGGCGTCGCGTTCACGGTCATCCGCGTGGACGGATCGACCGGCATGGCTTCACGACCGCCGCGGCCACCGGGCCCACCAGCAGGTGCGCTGGCGCCTCGACCAGCGGCCCCGCGTCCCGCGGCCCCGCGCGCTCCGGCGCCACCGGAATGGCCCCCAGGCCCCATGGGCCAGAGAACGGTGTTGATGCCTGCGTCGCCGGAGCCGGTTTCGCTCCATACCGCGTTGCCCGAGGCGTCCGTTGCGGTCACTTTCACGCCGCCGGTGACGGGGTGCTTCAGGTAGTACTGGATCACCATCCCGCTCGGCGCGTTGGGCGTCAGGATGTAGCGCTGCCCGAAGAGCTGATCGTTCGCGCCCAACCACCAGACGATGCGCTGCTCGGTCGGCTTGATCGTGAAGAGGTGCACGTCGGATGCCAGCACGGCCGGCGTCAGCTGCTCGAGCGCACGCACGTTCGTCACCCAGAAGCTGCGCCCATAGCTGCCCACCACCAGGTCGCTCTCGCGCGGCTGCACGACCACGTCGTGCACCGGCACGTTGGGCATGTTGTTGTTGAACTTCTCCCAGTGCTGGCCGCGATCGATCGAGATGTAGAGGCCCACGTCGTCGCCGACGTACAGGAGGTTGGGGTTGTGGGGGTCCTCGTAGATCACGTTGATGGGCTCCTGCGGAAGCCCGTTCGAGATCGACCTCCACGTCTTCCCGAAATCGTCGGTCACGTAGGCGAACGGCCGGAAGTCGTCGAACTTGTAGCCGCTCTTCGAGACGTACGCGCGTCCGGCGACGTACTGGGACGCGAACACGCGGGTCACGAAGCCGTCGGGACGCGCCCCCAACGCGTCGAGCGTGCCGGTCATGTCCGTCCAGTGACCGCCGTCGTCCCTGGTGAGCCACACCTTGCCGCCGGCGGTGCCCGTCCAGATGACGCCCGCCGTGATCGGTGATTCCGAGATCGAGGAGATCGCCCACCACGGGATGCCGCCCGGAGGTCCATATCCCTCGGCCTCCGGCATGATCTTGTCCACGGGATTTCTGCTCAGATCGGGGCTGATCTCGAACCAGTGGGCCCCCCGATCGGTCGACTTCAGGAGCTTCTGCCCGCCGGTGTAGAGGACGGACGTATTGTGCGGGGAGAGCACGAGCGGAGGCTCCCACAGCCAGCGGTAGGGGGCCTCTCCCGGAGGCGTCTGCGGCACGATGTTCGTCTCGTACCCGAGCTTCTGGTCGAGGCGCGTCTGGCCGCCGTACTCCCGGTCCACGTAGAGCCACCGGCTGTTGCTCGTGTCCGGCGCCACGAAGATCCCGTCGCCGTCGCCCAGCGCGAACCAGTCGTGCTGCGAGATGCCGTGCGAGAACCCGCTCGTCGAAGGTCCCCGCCACTGCTCATGGTCCTGGAGACCGCCGTAGATGTTGTAGGGGTCGTCGTTGTCCACGGCGACGTGGTAGATCTCGCCGATGGGAAGGTTGGCGTACGAGTCGCTCGTCTTGCCGCGGTCGTAGGAGATGGCGACACCGCCGTCGCTCCCGATGATCATGCGCGTCGAGTCCTGCGGATCGAACCAGAAAGTGCGGTTGTCCCCGAAGTGGCCGCGGAAGATCGTCTCCCAGGTGCGTCCGCCGTCCTGCGACAGCCCGCCCGGATCGCCGCTCACCCAGACGGTCATGTCGTTGTTGGGGTCGGCGAAGATCTGGTTGAAGTAGTTGGGCCCCTTCGTGCTCACGTTCGTCTCGCTCGTCTTGGTCCAGGTCGCCCCGGCGTCGGTCGAGCGATAGACCTCTCCGCCGATGATCGGCTGGCGCTGCTTGGGATCGTCGGGCAGCGTCGCGCCCGGCGGGACATTGTTGTTGGCAATGAGCGCGTAGACGACGTTCGGCTTGGTCGCCACCAGGCTGATGCCGATGCGGCCGAGCTGTCCGGTGGGCAGACCGCCGGTGAGGCGCGTCCAGGTGTCGCCGCCGTCGGTGGTCTTGAAGATGCCGCTCTCGGGACCCTGGCCGATGAACTGATAGGGCAGGCGCCGATAGTCGTAGGTGGCCGCATAGAGGACGCTCGGGTCCTGGGGGTTCATCACCAGGTCGATCGCACCGGTGTGGTCGCTGAGGTAGAGCACCTTCTGCCAGGTGCGCCCACCGTCGCGGGTCCGGAACACGCCCCGCTCCGGGTTGTTCGAATAGAGGTGCCCCATGGCGGCGACGTAGACGATGTCCGGATTGGTCGGGTTGATCATGATCCGGGCGATGTGCTGCGTCTCGGGCAGCCCCATGTTCTGCCAGGTGGCTCCAGCGTCCGCGGACTTGTAGACGCCGTCGCCCGCATACGAGCTGCGGGAGGTGTACGCGTCCCCGGTTCCCACCCACACGATGTTGGGATCCGAGTGCGCGATGGCCACCGCGCCGATCGTGAGGCGGGTGCTCACGTTGTCGAAGATCGGCATCCAGGTGGTCCCGTTGTTCGTCGTCTTGAAGAGCCCGCCGGTCCAGGGCGCCACATAGATCGTGTAGCGGTGGGCCTGCGCGGGCGAATCGGGCACGGCAATGGACGAGATGCGCGCGCCCATCCGGAATGGGCCCATGTTGCGGTACGTGAAGGCGGACAGCAGTCGTTCGCTGGGCACCGTCGGCGTCTGCGCCTGGGCGACGGATATCACGCCCGACAGGATCAATGCCGCGCGTACGAAGCTTCGACCCATGCGATACCTCCTCCACCGAACGGTGAGCGGGACAGAAGATTCAATTGGGGTCGTGGAAGTATGCGGTGAGATCCCGGGTGGCGCCACGACGCGAAGCACGGTCGATGGGTCCGGTGAATCCCCATCCACGGCCACCGTCGCGTGCGGCGCGCTCACTCCCGCGACGTTGGACGGAGCGCGGGCACGGGGGGCCGATCTGGCGAGCTACCGGGCCGGTGCCGTAGCCACGTGAGCGTCCAGCCAGTATCCCGGGCGCTGGTAGTGTTGGTGCAGCCGGGCTTCGAACTCGCGGGTCACCGGTGTGTCGTGCGTGTAGGCGGGGGCCTGCTTCACCGCCGCGCGGTCGAGGTTGACGAACACCTTCGACTCGGCCCAGCTCACGCGTTCGATCCATTCCGGCGACACCAGGGTCCGCTTGCCCGGCCACCAGTTCTGCGTATCGACGATGAGATAGCGAATGGCCCACGTCTCGTCGTCGACGAGAAAATCCTCGACATGACCGATTTCGCCGTCCGTCGCCTGGACGTGGTGGCCGGTCACGTCCTTGATGCTGCGAAGGTGTGGGTCCCCTTCGGGCACCGGCTCTGGCGGCGCCGTCGGTTGTTGGGGGGCACGCACGATGGACGCGTCCACGCCCCACATGAACGGCCCACGCCAGTACATCGGCCATCCGTAGTGTTCATGGTAGGTCGTCTCGAACTGCCGGGAGACGGGTTTGTCGCTGTCCAGCGATGGGCTGTCCTCGATCTGCTTCCGCGTCAGGTCGACCGCAATGCGTCGCTCCGACCTCGAGACCGCACCCACGGCATAGGGAGAGATCAGCACCTTCCGCCGGGCGAGCCAGCTGCCGGTGCTGGCGACGAGGTAGCGAACCGCCCAGTGCTCGTCATCGAAGTAGAAGTCCGTGACACTCCCAATCTCCCCGTCGCGACTCCTCAGGGAGAAGCCGTTCAGCGTGCTGGCTCTGTCCAACATGGCGTTTGTCCTTGCGTGCCGTTGCGTCCGGCTGTCGCGGTGCGCGGCAACCGCGGTACCCTGAAAGGCTATCGATGCGCATCGACGATCACTATCGCCCAAAGGAGTGAGTCCGGAACCAGCCGTGGGCGCCCGCGCCCGCTCATCGCCGTGGCGGCCAGGGGTGGCCGATGCCCGCCGGCGGAGCGATGTCCGGGACCTACTGCTTCTGGCTGATTGCCGGAGCGGACCATGCGGTCATAATTGCCAAGGATCATGAGCGCGGCATGGCGTCGCGCGGTTCGCGTCGCCCGGCCGGCGTCGCGCGTGTGTTCGCACCTCTTCACGGACCGACCATGTCCACGTTTCTTCTGATGTTGGCGATCCTGACCGTCCTGTTCGTGGCCTGGCTCGCCAAGTGCCTCAATATCCTGCGGGAGTATGACCGGGCGGTCGTGTTTCGGCTGGGGCGACTGCGCAAACGCGAACGCGGCCCCGGATTGGTGCTCATCCTGTGGCCGGTCGATACGCTGGTGCGCGTGTCTCTGCGCGTGGTGACGTGGGAGATTCCTCCGCAGGACATCATCACGCGTGACAACGTGACGCTGAAGGTGAACGCGGTGGTCTACTTCCGCGTCATCAGCGCCACCAAAGCCATCGTCGAGGTCGAGAACTTCCGCTTCGCGGTGGAGCAGGCGTCGCAGACCGCCCTGCGCACGGTGCTGGGCGAGGTCGAGCTGGACGATCTGCTCTCGCAGCGCGAGAAGCTCAATGTGCGGCTCCAGACGATTCTCGACGAGCAGACGGAGGCCTGGGGCATCAAGGTCACGCAGGTGCAGGTGAAGCAGGTGGATCTGCCGCAGGAGATGCAGCGGGCGATCGCGGCGCAGGCCGAGGCGGAGCGCACGCGACGGGCCAAGGTCATCGCGGCAACCGGCGAGTTCCAGGCGGCGGCCAAGCTCTCCGAGGCCGCGGCGGTGTTGAGCCGCGAGCCGATCGCGATCACGTTACGCTATCTGCAGACGCTTATCGAGATCGGCGCCGAGAAGAACACCACGGTCGTGTTTCCGCTGCCGCTCGATCTGCTCGGGGGCCTGGGCATCAAGCCGTTGTCGGCGTCGCCGCCGGTCCCGGCATTGCCGGCGGCGGCCGCTGGTGAGTAGGCTGGCCGTTGGGCGTTGGGATCTACAAACGGTCAGCCAGGCGGGTGGTCCATGAGCAGCGCTGGGGATGGCAAGATCGGGCTGTGGGCGGTTGTCGCCATCGGGGTGGGCGGGATGGTGGGCGGCGGGATCTTCGCGGTGCTCGGGTTGGCCGTCCAAATGGCGCACGGCGGCACCCCGGTGGCCTTCGCCCTGGCGGGCGGCGTGGCCCTGCTGACGACGTATTCGTACGCGAAGCTGTCGGTTGCCTATCCCAGCCGCGGGGGTACCGTGACCTTCCTCAACCGCACGCTCGGCGCCGGGATGGTGACCGGCAGTCTGAACGTGTTGTTGTGGCTGAGCTACGTGGTGATGGTGTCGCTGTACGCCTTCGCCTTCGGCAACTACGGTGCGACGTTCCTGCCGCCGGCCTGGCGGGCGCCGGGCACGCACGCGCTGATCAGTCTCAGTGTGCTCCTGATTGCCGCGCTGAACCTGCTCGGCGCCGAATGGATTGGGAGGGCCGAGAACTGGATCGTGGGATTGAAGGTGGCGATCCTGTTGCTGTTCGTCGGTGTTGGCGCGGCCAGCGTCCAGACGTCGCGGTTCGCGACCGGTTCATGGTCGCCGCCGTTGCAGCTGGTGGCGGGCGGCATGATCATCTTCCTGGCGTATGAGGGTTTCGAGCTGATCGCCAACACCGCGGAGGACGTGCATGACGTGGCGCGCACGCTGCCACGCGCGTTCTACATGGCGGTGGGATTCGTGATCGTGCTCTACGTGCTGGTATCGCTGGTCACGCTGGGGAATCTCCCGGTGGCCAAGATTGTGGCGGCCAAGAATTACGCGTTGTCGGAGGCGGCCCGGTCGTTCTTCGGGCAGGCAGGCTTCGATCTGATCGCGGTCGCGGCGATGCTGTCCACGGCATCGGCGATCAACGCCACGTTCTATGGTTCCGCCCGGTTGAGTTACTGCATCGCGCGGGACGGCCAATTGCCGTCGGAACTCGAGCGGAAGGTGTGGGGTCGGCCGATCGAGGGGCTGCTGATCACCGCGGCGCTGACGCTCGTCGTCGCCAACCTGTTCGATCTCTCCAGCATCTCGACGTTGGGGAGCGCCGGATTTCTGCTGATCTTTGCCGCCGTGAACGTCGGCAACGCCCGGTGCGCGGCGGAGACCAAGAGCCACGCGTGGATTTCCACGGTCGGAGCCGTGGCGTGCGTCGCGGCGCTGGGCACGCTGGTGTGGCAAACGGCGACGACGGCCCCGGCAAAGCTGTGGGTGCTGGTGGCCATGATCACGATTGCCGTGGCGGTGGAGGGTACGTACCGCCTGGTGCGGGGGAAGCGCCGCCGGATTCACCTATAGACGCATCGACGCTCCTCGTGTGAAGGTCCACGCCAGCAGAGTGTCTGGAGTCCGAATGGCCGCAATGCTTCAATCGGTTGGACTGAGCTGGCAAGCGCTGATTCGCGCGGCATGGCGACGAGCCGGAAACAACCGCGTCGTGAACCGTGCCGCCGAGCTGGCCTTCTGGTTCCTTCTGGGGTTCTTTCCCATGCTGTTGGCCGTCACCAGCATCGTTTCGATGCTTGGCTACACGCCCGGTTCGCACGGCATTCTGGCGACGGACCTGGGACACGTGCTGCCCTCCGGTGCTTCCACGCTCGTCCGGCAGGTGCTGGCGCAGACGGCGGGCGCCGGAAGAGTCTGGTTCTCCCTGCTCTTCGCGCTCTGGTCATCGTCGTCGGCGACCGCCGGACTGATCAGCACGCTCAACGAGATCTATGAATTGAAAGAAAGCCGGACGTGGTGGAAGTCCCGCTTGGTAGCCGTGGCCCTGGCGGCCGCGATGGGGGTGCTGCTGACCGCGGCGTCGATCATTGTCGTGTACGGTCCCGACGTTCTGGACCGGATCGCGGCCGGCTCGGCATATCGCGTCGTGTGGAAGGTTGCGTTGTGGCCGGCCGCCGCATGTCTGCTCATCGTGGCGCTTCTCGGTCTCTACCGTTTCGCCCCGAACGTGCGCGAGCAGAAATGGAAATGGCTGCTGCCGGGGAGCGTGGTCGCGGCGGGAACCTGGATGGCCGTCTCCGTCCTATTCAAGCTGTATGTTCGTCATTTCGGTGATTTCGGAGTGTTGTATGGCTCGCTCGGAACGCTGATCATCCTGATGGTCTGGTTCTACCTGAGCGGCATCGCGATTCTGGTCGGCGGAGAAATCAATGCCATCCTGGAAGACGCCGCCGCCGGCCGCGGGGTTCCCGGCGCGAAAAGGCGCGGCCAGCGCTCACCGGCTCGTATGCATGTCGATACGCGTCCGTTTAGTCCCCGGCCCACCGGGATGTCATCCGATTGAGCGATACCTGGCGTCCATCCGATGCCTTAGTCCTCCATCATTCTCCGCGCGGCCGCGGCGTCGTCCGACGCCCGGCCGCGCGGTGGTTGGCGCTTTTCAAGGAGTTCGGTTCATGATTTCTACTCTGCTCAACCGTCGGGCGCTTCTGACGGCCGCCGCGATCTCGACGCTTGCCGCGTCGGCCGCCGTGGCGCAGGATCGCATGCTCGTCACGTGGCACGGCCGCGTGGACAAGGAAGTACAGATCACGATTCGCGACACGACCATTGCCACGGGCATCGTCGGCGGCACACCGTTGAAGTATACGTACTCCAGCGTGCAGGATCGCCTTCCGCGCGTTCCCGGCTTCGTGCGCGTTGAGTTGGACGCCGGGCGCGGCGATGTGGACGTGCTGCAACAGCCCTCGGCGGCGAACGACTACGCCGCGATCATCCGCATTCGTGACAAGAGCGCCGGCGTGGACGATTATACGGTGACGGCGTTCTGGAATCCGAAACGCGGCGAAGACCGCTATTCCACCGCCGCGGAGACCGTTCGTGACACGGCGGGCGCCATGGCCGCCAACACGATGCACTGGAGCGGAACGGTAGACCGCGAATTGCGCGTCGAGTGGCGTGGCATGGACGTGCGGAGCCGCAATCAGAGCGGCGCCGCGGCCCGCGAAGTCCACTCGAGTGTGACCAATGGGCTTCCGTCCCACGACGTGAATCTCGCGCTGCGCGTGCGCGAAGGGCGTGGTGATGTGACCATTCTCCAGCAGCCGAAGGAGTCCAACGGCTACACGGCCATCTTCAAGGTGCGCGATCCGATGTCGGGTCGCGGACATTACGATTTCGTCGCCACCTGGAATTAGCGGTCGGATTGCAGGAAGTTGTTCACTGAGGCCTGGGGACGCTGGCGGTGCGACACAGCCGGCCGCCGGCAGCCCGAGTCCTCAGGGGACACCCTCGGCTGACCGTCGCCGAACCGCACACCGGAGCACGGCAATGTCGCGAGCGTTCCGAAGCGCAGTTGCTCTCGCCTGCATCGCGTCTGCCACGGCCCTCGCGCAACAGCCGCCGCCTTCCGCCGCCCGCCAGGTGACCAACGCCATCAACGACTCCCCGTCCCTGGCGCCCGACGGACGGGAGATGGTGTACCTCGCGCAGGTGGCGGGTCGCGAGTAGCTGATGATCCGATCACTCGACGGGCGCCACGTCCGGCAGCTGACCTTCGATCCCGTGGACCATGAGGATCCGGCGTGGTCTCCGGACGGAACGCAGATCGCCTTCGTCTATCTGAGCGCGGACACCGAGCGGATCGCGGTGATCCCGGTGGCCGGCGGCCGCACGGAGCTGATCAGCCCGGTGGGCGAGCGCGCCATCCACCCCAACTGGTCGCCGGATGGCCGGTTCCTCGCGTTCGCGTCGAATCGCGACGGCGACTACCAGATCTATGTGATGGACACCGACGGGACGAACGCCCAGCGTGTGGCGGCGACCACCGGCCGCGCCACGGCGCCGAAGTGGTCCACCGACGGCCGGACGCTGTACTGCCCGATCTGCCGCCGCGCCGGCGACGGCTTCGACTGTGAGATCTTCGCCGCCGCCGCGCCAGCCCGTTCACGCTGATTGACTGGACCGGCCGTCAGCACCACAGGGCAGCGGGCGTGGCGCGAGCGCACGTCGCCTCACATATAGAAGATTGAAAGACACACGGTGATAGGGCACCGTGGCGCGTTGCCGAACTGTATGGGAACTGTTCGACTCTGCCGGCTGCCCTCTCCAGGGCAGTCACGATGGGGTAGCCTATGGTGAGTTCTGTTCCCGTTGAGCTTCTGGAGCCCGCATGTTCACTATACTCGTATCGCTGATCACGTTGTTGGCGCGCATCGCACCGATGTCTCCGGTGCCCGACACGGCGTCGCTCGTCACCACGCTGGGCCGAGATACGATGGCCGTCGAGCGCTATGAACGGACGCCGGCCCGCCTGCAGGGCGACATCGTGTTGCGGGCGCCCCGCACGGGCCTCTACCACTACGTCATCGACTTCCGCGCCGACGGTGGCCTCGCGCGCTCGGTGCTCGACTTCAGCGTGCCGGGAATGCGCAACGGGCCGCGGATCCGCACGACGATCATCGTCACCGGCGATACCGCGCAGATCACCGTGGACAGCTCGCATGTGCTGCATACGTTCGCGCGGGCAGTTGCCCCCAACGTCATGCCGGCGCTGATGACCGGCTTCGGATCGGATTACGGCCTCTATATCTCATTCGGCATGTACCAGACGATCGCCGCGACGCTCCCACCGGCGCTCGACGCGGTGACCGACGTCCCGGTGATCGACGCGGCCACCGGCGACCTCCGCACCAAACATCTGGTCCGGCGGAGCGCGACCGACGTGGACGTGGACTATTTCAGAATCGCCTGGACCCACCTGACGACCGACGCGAACGGCAGGATCGTCAGCGCTGATGCCTCGGGGACGACGGAGAAGACGCATTCCGCGCGCACCGGATCGGTCAACATCGCGTCGACGGTCACGGCGTTCGAACAGCGCGACCGCGCGGGGGAAAGCATCGGCGTGCTCTCGCCGGCACGCGTCGCGACGGGCCAGATCGGTTCCGCGTCCGTGATCGTTCAATACAGCAGTCCACGCAAGCGCGGGCGGGTGATTCTTGGCACGACGGTTCCATTCGACCAGGTCTGGCGCACCGGAGCGAATGCCGCCACGCAACTGGTGGTGGATCACCCGTTGACGATCGGCCGGGCGACGATTCCGGCGGGCATGTATACGCTCTGGACGATTCCCGGCCCGAACAGCGCCGCGCTGATCATCAACGCCCAGCACGGCCAGTGGGGAACCGACTACGATTCCACCCGGGACGTCGCGCGAGTGCCCATGGACGTCAAACGCGGGCAACCGGTCCAGGAGGACTTCACGATCTCAATCGCCGGCAGCGGCTCCACGGGAGAACTGCGGCTGGCGTGGGACGACTTTGTCTGGACCGTTGCGCTCTCCGGGCATTAATCGGTTGCCGGCGCCGCGTCCCGATCGCCTGACCCTCGTTGCGATCTCGGCGCTCGCGTACGTGGCCGGTGTCGCCCTGCACGAACACCTTGGCCATGCGACGGCGTGCGCGCTGCTCGGCGGCCGCGTGACGGAGTTGGGTGCGTTCTACGTGAACTGCGACTACACGGGCATGAGCTCCGCGGCGGTGAAGGCCGTCGCCGCCGCGGGGCCTCTGATCAGCGCGACGATCGGGATCGTCAGCTTCCGGGCGCTGCGACACATCCGCGGCGACGCGCGGATCGCGTTCTACTTCACGTGGCTGCTGGGGAGCCTCGGGCTGATGTCGGCGGCCGGCTACTTTCTTTTCTCCGGCATCTCCGGCCTCGGCGACCTCGGCACTGACGCCGACGGAGTGCTCCACGGCGCCACTCCGCTCTGGGGCTGGCGGCTGGCCTTCGCCGTCTTCGGCGCCGTCGCCTACTGGTGGGTGGTGCGCTACGCAGCTCGCAGGCTGGACGCGCACGTGAACGGCGTCGGCAGGAGCCGGATCCGCGCCGCCCGCATGATGGCGCTCACGACGTACCTGACCGGCGCGGTCGCGTTCACGGCCATCGGACTGCTCAATCCGCACGGATTCGTGATCGTGGCCACGTCAGCCGTGGCCTCGAGCGTGGGCGGCACGTCGGGCTTGCTCTGGATGATGCAACTGCTGGACCGGCGCCGAGTGGTGGCCGGTCCCGGACTCGCCTTCGCCCGAAGCTGGCGGTGGACGGGAGCCGCCATCGCGGTCACGCTCACCTATGCGATCATCTTCGGGCCGACCATTCGCCTCTGAGCGGACGGCAGGCGCTATTTGTGCGCGCCCTCCACGTGCTCCGCCAGGAACCAGACCTGCATTTCGTTGGTGCGGATCACGTCGCTGACGATGAAGTCGTTGGTGCCGTCGTCGCCCACCTTGGTCGCGTCGCGGGCCATGGCGCGGGCCTCTTCGAGCACCGCTTCGTGGGCGCTCAGCAGGCGGTCAATCTGCGCCCCGGCGCTCTCGCGGCCGCGCGGCGGCCGTGGAATGATGGACATCTCGGCGACATCCTGCGCCATCGCGATGCTCACGCCGCCCAGCATCATGACGCGCTCGGCGATACCGTCCACCAACCCGACCTGCTCGCCGAAGTGCTTGTCGAACAGCAGGTGCAGCTGGTAGAAGGTGGGGCCGCTCACCTGCCAGTGGTGCTTCTTGTACATGTCGCGCAGGGCCATGGTGTCGGCGAGGAGCTGGTTCAGGTTCTCCACCGACTTCTTGCACGCCGCCGCCGAGAGGGCCAGCGGGAGTTTGCGCTCCTGGCCGAAGCCCTGAATGACGTGGTGGGCCTTGCTGTCCATGGGCTTGGTGCGGGATGCACCCGGTTTGGTGGTCGTAGCCATATCGAAGTCCTCCGTTTCAAGAATCAGTATTCCGCGAACACGTCCTCTGGATAGCAGTATAGCCACCGCTCGCCAGTTTCAGCCGACGAGATGACCGGATGCCCGGTGGCGTGCGCGTGCTTGGTCGCGTGGCGGTTGGGCGAATCGTCGCAGCAGAGAGTGACCCCGCACTGCTGGCAGGTGCGCAGGTGCACCCAGCGGCCGCCGATCTTGACGCACTCGGCGCACTCGCGGCGCTCGGCCACTTTCAACGCCGTAATCGCATCCATATGACCGCACCCGCCATCTGTTTTCATATCGCGGCTCCCTATTCGGCAAGAACCTGGTGGACCGACGCAATGGACACGGACCCTTCGCCCACCGCCGATGCCACCCGCTTGACACTCCCCGACCGCACGTCGCCCACGGCGAAGACGCCCGGCAGACTGGTCTCGAGCGGATGCGGCTGCCGGCGCAGGCTCCAGCGCGCCGCCGTCAGTTCGTCGCGCGACAGATCGGCCCCGGTCTTGATGAACCCGATGTCGTCGAGCGCCACACACCCATTCAGCCACGCCGTCTTGGGCACGGCGCCGGTCATCGAGAACACATGGCGAATGGGCCGCTGGTCGAGCGCGCCAGTGTTGTTATCGCGCAGGGTCACGGACTCCAGCCGTCCCTCGCCTGCGAGGCCCACGACCTCGGTGCACGTGCGCAGCTCGATGGCGGGATGTTCCTCGATGCGGCGAATCAGATAGCGCGACATGCTCGCGGCCAGTCCGCTCGACCGCACGAGGACGTGCACCTTACGTGCCGTCTGGGCCAGGAACACCGCAGCCTGGCCGGCCGAGTTGCCGCCACCCACGACGATCACCTCCTCGTCGTTGCAGAGCTGCGACTCGATGAAACTGGCTGCGTAGTACACGCCGTTGCCCTCGTACCGCGCCAGCTCGGGGATGGACAGCTTCCGGTACTCGGCGCCGCTCGCGATGACGAGGGCGCGGGCGTCAAGGCGCTGGCCGTCGTCGACCTTGATCTGGTACGGCACCGTGTCGCAGTCGAGTTCCACGGCGTGCCGAGCGATCAGCACCTCGGCGCCGAACTTCTGGGCCTGCGTGTGGGCGCGCGCGGCCAGCTCCTCGCCGGAAATGCCGGAAGGAAATCCCAGATAGTTCTCGATGCGCGAGCTGGAACCGGCCTGGCCGCCCGGTGCCATCGCCTCGATGACCAGCACGTCGAGCCCTTCGGACGCGGCGTACACGGCCGCGGCCAGACCGGCCGGCCCGGCCCCCACGATCACGAGGTCGCGCAGCTTGGTGCGATCAATGGCGTCGTTGTAGCCCAGGCAATCGGCGATTTCCTGGTTGGTGGGATTGCGCAGCACCAACTCGCCGCGGCAGACCACCACTGGAATGTCCGCTTCGGTCACCTGGAAGCGGTCGAGCAGCTCCTGCGCGCCCCGGTCGCGTTCCAGGTCGATGGAGACGTACGGGTGCCCGTTGCGGGTGAGGAACTCGCGCACCCGCAGCGTGCCGGCGGAGTGGCGCGATCCCACGACCACGACGTCGCCCACGCCCTGCCGGATCATCTCGACGCGTCGCAGGATGAAGGCGCGCATGAGCACTTCGCTCAGCTCGCCGTCGGTCTGGATGATGCCGAGCACGCGCTCGCGATCCACTTCGATGACGGCGCCCGGTTCGACCACGCGAACGCCCGTGAAGCCCGGAAGCCCGGAGAGGATGCCCACCTCCCCATTGAACTGTCCGGGTCCGAAGCTGGCGATCAGTTGGTCGCCGGCGTCGTCGGTGTGGCGGAAGACCTCGATGCGCCCGCGGACGACGACGAAGAACGCGCTGGTGCGGACGCCCGGGCGAGAGAGCTGCTCCCCGGCCTCGGTCTCACGCCGCGTGCCGTGCGGCTCCACCCGCGCGAGCTGCGCCGGCGTGAGCACCGGGAAGATCTGGTCGGCGCGCGAGACCAGGGTGAACGGGATGCCAGATTGAGGCGCAGTCATCGAGGTGCCATCTCGCATCCCGTTGAATGTCCGGTACCGCGGGGGCGACCGCACCGACGCGCGGCCGTCCCCCGACATCATACTCCAACTGTCAAGTGTTGGACATTCCCCCTTTGGGTTATGGCTAGTACTTCCAGGCGCTCGTGTTGGCGCCCGGCGGGGCATGTCTGGTGATCGCCGCCGCCATCTCCCGGAGTATCTCGGTGTTGGTGGCGTGCTGCCAGCCGTGCCCCTTTTCCGGACGGCCGTAGCGGAACACGCCCGGCACATGGGGCGACGTGGTGGACTCCATGAATGCCTGCAGGTCCATCACGGCGAGATTGAGATAGAAGTTGTCCATGTCGCCCACGTCCACGTGAATCTTGTCCACGAGCTTGGGTCCCACGGTCTTCCAATTCTTCGCCAGATACGCCTCGAGGTCGAAGCCGTGGTCGCGCATGTAGTCGACCACGCTACGATTGATGTGTCCGGTGGCCTTGTCCCAGAGGGGAACGGGATACCCGTCGTCGCCCACGGGCCCGTACACGGCGTCCCACGCTTCGAATTGCTGGGCCGACCGGCCGTGGCTTCCGAGCACGTCTTCGAGCCGGCTCATCTGGCGGATGCTCACCCACGGCTGGCCGTCATTGTCGCGCATGACGTAGCGCTCGGGGTGGAACCACTGGTTGGTGGGATCAAAGGGCGCGATGCCGCGGCGCGGGACGACGAACGCGTTGGTGTCCACGTACGCATCGAACGTGCCGTAGTGATGGAAGTCCACGGGATCGGGATAGAGCGTCCACGTGCCGCCGAAGAAGTCGGGGTGGTGGATCTGCAGCGCGATGCTCTCCCACCCGCCGGTGGAGCCGCCGGTGAGCACGCGCGCGTATCCCTGGTCGATCATGCGGAAGTGTGCCTCGAGATACGGCACGAGTTCCGTGAGCAGTGCGTCGCCGTAGGGGCCGTTGTTGGCCGAGTTCTCGGCGTACGAGTCGTCGAAGTACGGGGTGGGATGCTGGAAGGTCACGGCGATGAAGCGCGGCATGTTCGGTCCCATCCAGTGGCGCGCGAACACCCAGCCGGGCTCGATGTTGTAGGACGACAGGAGCGAGGCGATCTGCGGCGGCATGGGGAAGCTGTCGGGGTTGAAGCCGAGGGGCGCGCCGAGCCCGAAGTGTCCCTGTTGATAGACTACCGGATAGTGCACGTTGGGGTGCGTGTCATAGCCCGCGGGCAGGAGCACGGTGGCGCCGATGTAGAACGGATGCCCCCAGAACTTGGTGAGCAGTTTGCTCTCGATCTTGATGTGCTTGACCCACTTGGTGTCGGGCGGCACGTGCACCGGCGGCAGGACGCGCGTGAGCGAGAGCTTGATGTCGTAGCCCGCGGCCGGATCGATGTGCACCCGCACGGGCGCGCTCACCAGGTTGCCGGGCGAGGTCGCGAAGTTCTGTCCCTCCCACTGATCCATGTGCGCCCAGATGGTGTGGCCGTCGGCGCGGTGGAACTCGGTGTACACGTTCATCACCGCCTGCACCCAGTAGTCGCCGGCCGGCACGTCGGCCAGCGATTTCAGCGGATAGCCGGTCGTGGAGGCATCGATCACCGCGGCCTGCCCTGGGGCCAGCGCGCTGACGTCCGTGCCAAAGAACGGCGTCCCCTCGGCGAACGAGCCGGCGTTGTAGCGCGGTTCGGGCGACGAGTCCCGCGCGATGACGACGAACACGCGGCCGGTGATGGGGCCCGCGTGGGTGGCGGCGGGAAACGAGATATCGAATCGCTGAGGCGCGGGCGTGCGGGACGGCGTGAACCCGGACGCCGCGAAGGCGAGGGTGAGGGCGAGCAGGCGCATCGGAACGGACTCACGGGCTGAAGGATGCGCCAACATATCCCGGCTGAACGCCGTGCGCGAACCCACTCACCTCCCCCAGGCATCCGTGGCCGGGGTCGGGCCCTGTCGCGGCGGCCGCGCGGCCGACAAGTTAGGACGTCGCTTTGCCCCGGGAGACTCTCATGCCGCGCCCGTTCCTCCGCGCCATCCGCCTTGCCGTCGTGACCCTTGCCGCCGCCGTTGCCGGTGCATCCACCGCCGGCGCGCAGGGCGTCAACACACTCTCGCCCGAACTCGGCGCCAAGGTGCGCGCCGCCGTCATCGACGTGATTGCCAGGACGCACGTTCCCAGCGCGGAGGTGGGCATCGTGCAGAACGGCCGCATTGCATACACGGCCGCGTTTGGCGATGCGCGGCTCTCGCCCCAAATGCCGGCCACGCCCGCCATGCACTACGCCATCGGGTCGATCAGCAAGCAGTTCACGGTGGCCGCGGTGATGCTGCTGCAGCAGGAGGGCAAGCTCTCGATCGACGACCCGGTGTCCAAGTGGTACCCCGAGCTGACGCGGTCCAGCGAGGTCACCCTGCGCAATCTGATGTCGCACACCTCGGGCTACGAAGACTACGCGCCGCAGGACTACACCATCCCCGCCTGGACGCACGCCACCACGGCGGAACAGGTGGTGCACGAGTGGGCCACCAAGCCGCTCGATTTCGATCCAGGCACGCAGTACCAGTATTCCAATACGAATTTCAATATCGTCGGGTTGATCGTGCAGAAGGTGGCGGGCGAGCCGTTCTGGACCTTTCTGAAGCGTCGCGTGCTCGATCCGGTGGGGCTGCCGCACGCCATCGATCTCGACACGCAGCACGACCAGATGGAGCCGACAGGATACTTTCGCCACGCGCTTGGGCCGTTGCGTCCGGCGCTGTCCGAGGCCCCGGGCTGGTACTTTGCCGACGGCGAGATGGCGATGCCGGTGGGCGACCTGCTGACGTGGGACATCTCGGTGATGAACGAGTCGCTGCTGTCGCACGCCTCGTACGCGGAGATGGAATCGCCGACGCGGCTCCGGGACGGCTTGTACAGCAACTATGGTCTGGGGCTCAGTGCCGGCGCGTTCGACGGGCGGCGCGTGGTGTCGCACAGCGGCGAGGTGGGCGGCTTCGTGGCGCAGAACATCGTGCTGCCCGACGATAAGATCGCGATCGCGGTGCTGACCAATCAGGAAGCGGCGCCGGCCGCCGGCATGATCGCGCGAGCGATCGCGATGTTGCTGGTTCCGCCCGGGACGTCCATTGCGTCGACGCCCGAGGAAACCGCCAAGGCGGAAGCGGAAGCACGGCGTGTGCTGTCGGGATTGCGGAATGGTACGATCGACCGCTCGCTGTTCACGGCCAACGGGAACTTCTACTTCGACGCCGAGGCGCTGGCCGACTACAAGTCGAGCCTCGGCGGGCTGGGCGCGATCAAGACATTCAGCCAGTCGTCCACGTCGCTGCGGGGCGGCATGCGGTACCGCGGGTTCGCGATCGAGTTCGCGAACGGCACCAAGGCCAGCCTGTCCAGCTACTGGACGTCGGACGGAAAAATCGAGCAGTTCCTGGTGGAACCCGCGAACTGATCGGACAGGAGGTCCGGCCATGAGTCGTGCACAGACAATGGTGCTGGCATTGCTGGTGGTGCACGTGATGCTGGGTGCCGTGTGCCTGGCGGTGGCGCGTGGGGATCGCGAGGCGCCGGCGCTGCGCTACTGGGGTTGGGGCCTGTTCGCCTACTCAGGCGGCCTCCTGCTGACGCTGGCCCAGTTCCTGCCCGCTGCGCCCACGCTCACGATCGGCAATGCGGCGGTGGCCTATGCGCCGGTGCTGTGCATCCGCGGCGTGATGGAGAACACGCACCGGCGGCTGAACGCGCGATGGGTGGGCGCGGCGTTGGTCGCCACCCTCCTGCTCATCGTCTATGGCAACTTCGCGGGGCCGCCGAACGCCGTGGTCAACTTGGTGGGACCGTCGCCGCTGGCCATCGTGCTGTTTCTGTTCGCGGCGTTCGCGCTGCTGGAGCGGCCGGCCGTGGAAGTCCGGAATGCCACGCGGTTCCTGTCCGTGACGCTGGCGCTGGCCGCGTTCGTCTGGATTCTGCGCGACGCGTCGGTGTGGGGCGCGCTCGGCGGATCGAACGACCGCGACCGCGCCGACTTCGTGATCGCGATGTTCGTACTCGCGCAGATCCTCGTGGCCATCGCCGCCACCCTGTGCCTGTTCTGGATCGAGGTGCGGAAGATGGAGGGGGTGCTCGAGCACATGGCGTTCAACGACCCGCTCACCGAACTGCCCAATCGCCGCTCGGCGCTGATGCGCTTCCGGGAAGAAGCAGCGCGGTCGGTGCGCCATCAGGTGCCGTTCGCGCTGCTGGGGGTGGACGTCGATCGATTCAAACAGGTCAACGACCGGCACGGCCACCAGGTGGGCGATGAGGTGCTGAAGCACGTGGCGCGACTGCTCGGCACCGAGAAGCGGGTGGAGGACATGCTGGCGCGCATTGGTTGCCGAGACGCCGCTGGCCGTGGGCGGCGTGATGCTGCGCGTCACCGTGAGCGGTGGACTCGCGCTCTACCCCGGCGACGGAGAGCGCTGGGAAGCGGTGTTCGCGGCGGCTGACCGGCGCCTGTACGAAGCCAAGGCCGCCGGCCGGGACCGCGTGACGGCGTAGCGGGTCACGCCATGCCCGCGAGCACCCGGTCGAGCGCCCGGTGACTCTCGTTGAGCCCCGTCTCCATTCCCGAGGCCAGCATCCCGTCGCGCTCCTCGCCCAGCATGAACAGCGACACGCTCACGTAGCGCGTCGTACCGTCACCCAGATCCTCGAGCGTCATCGTCTCCACGCAGGGGTGGCCCGGCATGCCGTCCCACTCGAAGGTGCGCACGATTCGCTCGGGAGCCTTCACCTCGCGGAATCGACCTTCGAACCCGAAGTCGCCGCGGTCGGTGTGCTCGACGAAGCGCCAATGGCCGCCGCGCGCCGGTTCGAACTTCTCGATCGTGAGCCGGTTGCCGCGCCCCCACCACCGCGCCACGAGATCCGGTTCGGTCATCGCCCGCCACACCCTGTCGCGCGGCGCGTCGAAGATGCGCTCGATGCGCACTTCGCGTTCACCGGATGTGGTCACGATCGAGCGGCGGGCGCCGGCCTGCTTGGGCGCGTGCGTCATGCGTGGGCCTCCCCCTTGGTGCGTTCGAGAAACTCTTCCAGGCAATCGAGCCGCTGTTCGAGCATCCGCCGGTATTCCTCGATCCACGCCGTCTCGCGTTCCAGATTCCGTGGACCGAGCGTGCATCGGCGTTCGCGCCCGACCTTCTCCGTCTTTACCAGCCCCGCGCCTTCGAGCACCCGGACGTGTTTCTTCACGCCAGTCAACGTCATCCCGAACGCGCGCGCCAGCTCGGTGATGGCCGCGTCGGACCTTCCCAGGCGGGTGAGAATTCCCCGTCGTGTGGGATCGGCCAGCGCGCCGAAAGCAACATCGAGTGCCGGTGAATACTGAACCATATGGTTCAGTATAAATGCGACCCGCGATTCCGTCAAGACCGGGGCTTTCGGGGTAGGCCACGCAGACCATCGGGTGCAATTTTGCGGGGGATGTAGAGATCGCGCCGCCGGCTCCGACTTCTCTACAAAGCGCCGAACCCCGGCGCCCAACCAAAGAGGAGACCCACCGATGAAGTACATGATGATGATGAACACCCCGCGGGGCGCGAACGGCGAGTACAAGATCAACGACTGGGCTCCGGAGGACTTCAAGGCCCATATCTCGTTCATGATGCAACTCAACAAGGGCCTGAAGGCCTCGGGCGAATTCGTGGAGGCGCAGGGGTTGGCGGCACCGGCGCAGGCCAAGCTCGTGCGCGCCGGAGCGAACGGCGAGCCCATCACCGACGGGCCATTTCCGGAGTCCAAGGAGTTCCTGGCCGGGTTCTGGATTCTGGACGTCGAGTCGCCGGAGCGGGCCTACGAACTGGCGGCCAAGGTGTCCACGGCGCCCGGACCTGGCGGCAAGCCGCTGAACATGGGCATCGAACTCCGTCAGGTGCTGGACGGTCCGCCGCCCGAAGTGTGAGCGGCGACGCGGAAACGACGGCGGCCCTTCACCTGCTGCGCGAATGCGCGCCGCAGGTGCTGGGTGCCGTGGCTCGACGCAGTGGCGATTTCGATGCTGCCGAAGACGCGGTGCAGGAGGCGCTGATTGCCGCGTCCACGCAGTGGCCGGCGGCCGGCGTGCCGTCCAATCCGCGCGGATGGCTGTACCAGGTGGCGATGCGCCGGCTGACGGACCAGGCGCGCAGCGACGCGTCGCGCCGGGCGCGAGAGGAACGCGTGGCGGACGATGCGCTCTTCGTGCCGCCGCTCGATTCGGACATCGGCGCCGATCGCGACGACACCTTGCTGTTGCTGTTCATGTGCGCGCATCCGGCGCTCACCCCGTCGTCCGCGATCGCGCTCACGTTGCGCGCGGTGGGTGGATTGACCACGGCGGAGATCGCGGCCGCGTTTCTGGTGCCCGAGGCGACGATGGCGCAGCGCATCAGCCGAGCCAAGCAGAACATCAAGGCGTCGGGGGTCGGATTCGAAATGCCGCGCCCGCGCGAGCGCGATGCGCGGCTGTCGGCGGTGCTGCACGTGCTCTATTTGATGTTCAACGAAGGATACGCCTCAACAACGGGGCCGTCGCTGCAGCGGGTGGATCTATGCGACGAAGCCATCCGGTTGGCGCGCATGGTGCACGCGCTGCTGCCGACAGACGGCGAGGTGACGGGGTTGCTGGCGCTGATGCTGCTCACCGACGCGCGGCGCTCGGCGCGGACGGGCGCGAACGGAGAACTGATTCCGCTGGACGAACAGGACCGCGCGAAGTGGAATCGCGCGCAGATCAACGAGGGGACCGCGCTCACGCGCGATGCGCTGAACAGCGAGGCGGTGGGGCTGTACCAACTGCAGGCGGCGGTGGCGGCGCTGCATGACGAGGCGCCGGCGGCAAGCGACACCGACTGGCGCGAGATCGAGTCGCTGTATGCACTGATGACGAAGGTGACCGACAACCCGATGGTGGCGCTCAACCACGCCATCGCGGTGGCGATGGTGGAGGGGCCCGAGGCGGGACTTGCCCGGTTAACGGAGCTGGAAACGGACGCCCGGATCGCGGGTCACTACCGGCTGGACGCCGTGCGGGGCCATCTATATGAAAGGGCCGGCGACGCGGTGCGGGCGGTCGCTCACTTTCGCGCGGCGGCCGACGGGACCGCGAACGAGGCAGAGCGCAACTACCTGATGTTGAAGGCGGCGTCGCTCGGGTCCGCGCCGCGGTAAGCGATCTGTCATGGTGTCCTCGTCGGGGCACTGTTCAATGGCGCCGCGTCGCCGCTCGTGAGCACCTGCGCCGCCACCAGCGTCTGCACGACGCGCAGGATATCGTCGGACCCGGTGGAGACGGCCGAGTTGGCGCCGCCCGTTCCGAAGTTGATGAAACGGCCGCCGGCAAGCGCGTCGGCCACCTGCTTGGTGAGTTCGGGCGCGAGTTCGAGGCGTCGCAGATCGAGGTAGATGCTGCCGGCCTCGAGGAGCGCCTGGGCCTTCTGGCGAATGGCCGCCGCCTCGGCCTCGGCCACGGCGCGAATGCGCGCGGCCTGGGCGCGCCCCTCGGCCTCGAACGCGATCACATTCTGCTCGGCGTCGGCCCGTGCCTGCGTGATCTGCGACGCGTTGAGTTCAGCCTCACGCTGCTGGTGCACGGCCGCCTGTCGCTCCGCCTCAACCCGCGCGATGGCGGCGCCGTTGGAGGCGATCTGCATTTTCAGCGCCTTCTCCTGATCGTTGATCTTCTCCTCGGCCTCCAGCTGAGCGATGCGCGCGCGCTGTTCCTCCTGCGCCTGGACGACGTCGGCACTTGCCTTGGCGCGGGCAGCGGCCTCGCGGCGCCGAGCGTCGGCCACTTCACTGAGCACGGCTTTGATGTTCAGGCTGTTGAACGAGAGGCCGAGGTCCAGGAGTTCGCGCGAACAGGCATCCTTGATGATCACGGCGAGTTCGTCATCTTCGCCGCGATCAACGACGTCCACCCGCTCAACGGCGTTCACGGGGCGGGCGACGACCGCGGTCGACGTTGCGGCGCGCGAGTTGAAGAGTTGGTCGTGCCGCAGCAGGTTGATGGCGCGGCGCCCGGCCGAGGAGAGCACGTCGGTGAGCGTGTTGAGCTGCTCGCCGGCGGGTTTCGAGAAGAACTTGTTGGCGGCGGTGTTGACCATGGCATCGTCGTCGCCGACGCTGACGATGGCCGACGCGCGGACGGTGACCTTCACGGGGGCGGGCACGTTGCTGGCGTCGAGGTCGGCGGTCTGATCGGTGATCTCGATGTCCACGTTGATTGCCTGGGCCGGGATCACGCGGCTAACCGTGAGCAGCGGAACGACGGCGGCCTTGCAGGGGCCACGGTAGATCCGAAGGTTGCCGTTGAGCCAGCTCACCAGCCGGATCTCGCCGGCCTCGACGTCCTTGAGGAACGAACTGACGATGAGCGGCGTGAAGAACACGACGGCGAACACGGTGCCGATCAGGATCATCAGAGACTTGTCCACACGTGACTCCTTGAGAGCGAAAGAGTGCGCCGGCCTATCGCAATGACACCCGCACGCGCTGGCGGTTCGAATCGACTTCCTGGATCGTCATCCGGTCGCCGACGCGCACGGTCATCGTCTTCTCGTCGGCCACCAGCTCGGCGGTCAGCTGCACGGCGCGACCGTCGAGTACGGCGCGCACGATGCCCTTGCCGTTGCGAAACGCGGTGACCGCCTCGGCCCGATCCATGACCAGTGACCCGAGCGGCGACGCGGGCTCACCCGTGAATTGGGAGGCGAGGCGCCACAACCGTCCCACGAGCAGCCATTCCAGGGGCACCGCGATGACGGCCGCGCCAACCGCGGCCATCCCGAGCGGGAGGTGCAGTGTGCGCTGCAGCACATTGCCGAACGCGCCGAACAGCGCCAGCAGGCTGAAGATGACGTGGGGCTCCGGCACGTAGTGCAAGAGACCGCCGGCGACGCCGTGCTTGGAACCCTGACGCGGTCCGTGCAGCACGTGCGTCTTCCCCTGGGCGTGCACCCGGCCATGCCCGGCGCGTCCGTGCCGTCGCATGCCCGGCAGCGCCATCAACACCAGGCCACCGAGGCCGAGCCCCAACGCCACGAGAAAGACCGACATGCCGGCGAATCTACGTGCTGCGACGGCCGGCGGCGAACACGAGCCGAATCACGGTTCACATATAGAAATTACAAAGACGCGGGCGGGGCTGGATGGGGATCAGCCGCGGCGGGCGGCCGCCGCATGCGCCGTCGTCACGCGCCCCGGCGCGAGGAAGTCCGGCGCCTCCGGGGGCGCGCGCGGGGCCTTGGGGTGTCCGCCGGTGGCCTGACAGGTGCCCAGGCCGGACCCGGGCCGGGGCTCCGGGTGGGCGCCGCGTCGTTGCGAGACAGGATCCGCTGCGTTCCAGAGGCCGCGGCGACGTATGTCAGGAACAGCACGACGGTGGCGAGCGGTCCCCACGACACGAAGACCCACGCGAGCGCCATGGAAGCGGCGACGGTGAGGGTTCCTGGAATCAGGCGTGGGACCAACGGGGGCAAGGGGGACACGCGTCGTATCCTAGACGCCGTGCACGGCTGCCGCCAGTCGGCATTATTAGCAAAATTACATGATGCGTGCGGTATCGCCGCCGGACGGCCGGTGCATGATTGCGGCGTGATCTACGTCACGATCCGGACACCGTGTGGCCTGGTCCGCGACCCGGCGGCCGCCGTCCCGCGGGGAGTTCGGCGATCCGCTCGTGCAGCTACGCACGGAGGGGTGATGCATGGAAGCCAGGAAGCCGTCATGGCGATGACACCCGACCTCCCGCCGGATTGACAGCAACTCCCGGAATCGATGAGACGAGCACCCGGGACACGCACCCAAGAAGGGTCGCCAACGCGTGACGCGGCAAGTTGGCGAAGGGGCGGCCCGGCCGACAGTCTCTCATGGGTAAACGCCGATGGCACAATGCCTTCCCGTGGGTGCGCGTGGCCTGGCGCCGCCGGGTTACAGATGTCACAGAGCGCTCCAACGTACGATCGAAGATGTGACCGCCGAGGGCGTGGCGGAAGATCACGGACTGGTTGCCGGGTCGACTGCCGGGATACATTGCCGGGCGGAGTAGCCTGGCACCCGGTCCCCGCTCAGCATCTGGCCCCCCCTTGCCAATACTCATATGTCGATCCCGGGACGTTCCAGCACGATCGCGGCCCGCCGCATTCCCGGCGCGGTCGTCCTCGCGCTCCTGATCGCCGGCTGCGGCGGCGGCGCGACGAGCGACAACGGCGTGGTCACGCCGCCAACGCCCGTGCTCACCACCGTGACGGTGACGCTCTCGCCGGCCTCGGTGGCCGTGGGTGCGACGGCCACCGCCACGGCGACCGGCGCCGATCAGAACGGCGCGGCCATCGGCACCGGGACCGTGACGTGGTCGGTGGGCACGCCCAGCCTGGCGGCGGTGACGAGCGGCGGGGTGGTGACCGGCCTGGCCGCCGGTACGACGACGATCCTCGCGACGGCTGGCACCAAGCAGGGTCAGGCGACGCTCACCGTCACGCTCGCCCCGGTGGCGCTGGTGATCGTGTCGCCGGCGTCGGCGTCGGTGACCGTGGGCGCCACGCAGCAGCTGACCGTGGTCACACGGGACGCGGGCGGGAACGCGCTCACCGGGCGCGCCATTGCCTGGACCACATCCGACACCACCAAGGCCACGGTGACCAACACCGGGCTCGTGACGGGAGTGGCGGCGGGCACGGCCACGATCACGGCGACGAGTGAAGGCCACTCGGGCGCCACGGCGATCACGGTGACCACCGGGTCCACCAGCCCGGCGCCCACGATCGTGTCCATCACGCCCGCGGTGCTGACGCCCGGCGCGACGATGACGATCACCGGCACGGAGTTCAGCGCGTCGGCCGTGGCGGACTCGGTGACCATTGACGGCGTGAAGGCCGCGGTGACAGTGGCGTCGGCGACACAACTGACGGCCACGGTGCCGGCGCTCTCGTGCACGCCCACGCACGCGGCGGCGGTGCGGGTGACGGTGGGCGGGCAGACCGGAGCGGGCGCGCAGACGTTGCGCGTGGGAACGCCGGAGACGCTGGCGGTAGGCGGCTCGCTGGTGATCACGTCGCCGAGTGAACTCGCGTGCCTGGAGCTGCCGGCGGCGAACGGCACCTACCTCGTGAGCGTGTTCAACGACCTCCAGACGCCCACGGCGCTCTCGGCGTTCCGTCTGACGGGCGGCACGAACGCGTCCGCCACCGACCGCGCCGCTCCGGTGATGATCCGGCAGAGCGTGGCGCGGCCCGTGGCGACGCGCGCGATGAGCGCCGACGTGACGGGACTGCCGCAGAGCGAGGCGATGCACATGCGGGTGCTCGAGGCCAGCCGCGCGGCGTACGCGATGCTGCGGGGGCGCGCCCGTGTGGACGCCCGGGCCTCGCGGACCACGGTGGGGCTGCCGGCGTTTGCCGCCGTCCCGGCGGTGGGGACCACGCGGAAGTTCCGCGTGAATCAGTTCACGACCACGCTGAACGCTTCGGGCAGCTGCGCCTCGTACAAGGAGATCACGGCGCGCGCGGTGTATGTGGGCAGCCGGAGCATCATGTGGGAGGACGTGGCGGCGCCGCTGGCGGGAACGATGGACACGTACTTCACCCAGCTGGGGCAGGAGTTCGACGCCACGATGTACCCGAGCGATTCCACGTATTTCGGCGATCCGCTGGTCACCGATCCGTTCACCGACGCCGATCACCATCTGGACATGGTATTCACGCCGGCCGTTCCCACGGGACTCGCGGGATTCGTGATCTCGTGCGATCTGTTCCCGCGTGATTCGACCACCAACCCATCGAGCAACTTCGGCGAGTTCTTCTATGCCATGGTGCCCACCGTGGCGGGCACCGGGTTCAGCGGCAGTACGCCCAACGCGTGGCTGCGGTCCATCCGTACGACGGTGGTGCACGAGGTGAAGCATATCGCGTCGTTCGGCGCGCGGCTCACGAACGGCGCGTCGAGCTATGAGGAGTCGTGGCTGGAAGAGGGTATGGCACGCGAGGCCGAAGAGGTCTGGCTGCGGAACAACATTTATCACGTACCGTGGAAGGGCGACGCGACCTATTTGGCGACCATGTACTGCGACGTGCGCCCGACGTTCCCCGAGTGCACCGGCGCGCCGTACGGTCTGTACGCTCACATGGGCACGCTCTATTCGGTATTGCTGGCGCCGGGGGCGTCGTCGCTGTTCGGCCGCGTGGCCGACAACGACTTCAACTTCTATTCGCTGGCCTGGTCGTTCTCGCGGTGGGCCGACGATCGATATGGCGCGTCCGACGCGGGATTCCTGCGGGCGATCACGCAGGCCACGGCCACCACGGGCATGGCGAGCATCGCGGCGCTCACGGGGCAGTCGACGGATCAGATGCTGGGCCGCTGGGTGCTGTCGCTCTATCTGGACGGCCAGAGCGGCTTTGCGTCGAACGCCGACGTGCAGTTTCCCACGTGGAACACGCGCAATCTGTACGCCGGCATGTCGGCGGACTTTCCGAATTCGTTTCCCACGAACTTCCCGTTGTCGCCGCAATCGCTGCCCACGGGCGCCTTTGCCGTGGACAACGGCGGCATCCATGGCGGCGCGTTCGCCATGTATCAGCTCACGGCCAATGGGGCCGCGGGACAGACCCTCGCGCTGCTGGGCACGGGCGGCGTGGGCCCGGCGGCGTCCAGCCTGCGCATTGCCATCGCGAGGATGCAATAATGCGGCGCGCATGGACGATGGGGCTGGCGTTCGCGATGATGGCGGGATGTCACGCGCGCGGCACGCAAACCTCGGCGACGCCGGCGGCCGTCACCACCGACACGCTGCGCGGCACGTTCGTGCTCGAGGGGAGCGACCCGATGCCGGCGGCGGTGCTGCGCACGGCGGATGGCCGCGTGGAACTCGACGGCGTGTCGGCCGCAATGCGGGGGCTGGTGCAACTGGACGTGTGGGTGCGCGGCGCGGCGGAGGCGGACGGCCGGTTCCGGGTGGCGGACTTTCTGGTGCGCGGCGCCGCCGGCGATCCGGCGTGGGACGGCACGGTTGAACATGCGGGAGACGACTTCGCGTTGCGCCTGCCGGATGGAACGATGCACGCGCTGCTGGGCGTGCCCGCGGACTTCGCGCGGCTCGTGGGCCAGCGCGTGTGGGTGACCGAGACCGCCGCGCACACGCTGGCGTCGTACGGGGTGATCCGATAACCACGTCTCCCCCTGAACGCTGTCCGCTGTGCGGCGCGGACGCCGGCGTGGTGTATCTGGAGGAGCCGGGCCGCACGTACTCGCGGTGCACGGTGTGTCGGCTGATCCATCTGCACGCCGAGTACCGGCCGCGGCCGCTGGCGGAAGTGCGGCGGTATCTGGAGCATCGCAACGACGGCGCCGACCCGGGATACGTGGCGTTCCTGCGGCGGCTGGCCGACCCGGTGTGCGCCGTGGTGCCGGTGGGCGCGCGCGGCCTGGACTGCGGCTGCGGACCGGCGCCGGTGCTGTCGGACCTGCTGACGGCGAGCGGACGCCCCACGGCGGCGTACGATCCGCTGTTCTTTCCCGACGACACGCTGTTCGACACGCAGTACGACTTCGTGACCTGCTCCGAGGTGGTGGAGCATGCGCACGATCCGGCGGCGCTGTTCCAGCGGCTGGCCGACGTGGTGCGGCCCGGCGGGACGATCGGCGTGATGACGCGGCTGTACGGGGTGGAAGCGCCGTTCGCGCGGTGGTGGTACCGCCGCGATCCCACGCACGTGTGCTTCTACGACGCCGACACGATGCGCTGGATTGCGGGACACCGCGGCTGGACACTGAGTCTGCCGGCGCCGCACGTGGCCCTGTTCACGACGGCGGCCTGAGGCCGCGCCCGGTCAGGGCGCGACGTCGTGGAACGTGACGTCGGTCTCGTGCTCCAGCGCCCAGCGCATGGACCACTCGTTCTCGAACAGCAG
>Ga0307375_10001023_pt1 | contig 31924 bp, 30 predicted proteins | sample TR1MG_FD_202531 | JGI IMG/M metagenome (GOLD analysis project Ga0307375, IMG submission 202531) | Soil microbial communities from Risofladan, Vaasa, Finland - TR-1 | ecosystem: Environmental > Terrestrial > Soil > Coastal area > Acid sulfate soil | place: Finland: Risofladan, Vaasa | collected... | reverse complement strand
TTGCCGCATGTACCACGTGAACGGATCCGATTTGTCTTTAAAAAACATCAATCCAATTTGATGGCTATAAAAAAGAAAAGCCACCGGATTGGCGGCCAATCTTTACGCTACTGCGTTGCGGGACGCTAAAACGGGAGGGTGGGATAACCCATTGTGCAAAAACACAGAACGCCACATATCTAATTGTATTTATTGTAATCTTTATATTTTATATATTTTGTAAGAAAACCCAATTTTTATATTGCATTGTCTTTACAGTTTCTTTGGATAATTATGACCCCCAACAGCGCATAACGGAAGGCAGCCCGTCGTAAACGCCAATTTCTCCACAACTATTAAAGATGAATAACTTGTTGCGCGATGCTGATGGGCAATTAATTAAAGTTATCTAAAATTAAGTAGATATTGCCTCCATACCTAGGGCATCCAGACAGGTTGAATTCTCGAACTGAGGAATTGGCTGGCCTATAATCGAACTGAGGAATTGGCTGGCCAATAACGCCAATAAAAATTAAATGTATTTGCAGTAATCTTTTACGATGGTTTAATATTATGTATGCCCATCCGCCACGCTACCCTGCACCAACTCAAGATTTTCGACACCGTGGCTCGGCACATGAGCTTCGCTCGCGCCGCTGAGGAGTTGCACCTGACGCCGCCAGCCTTGTCCATTCAGGTAAAGCAGCTCGCCGAAGTCGTCGGCCAGCCCCTCTTCGAGCAGGTCGGCAAAAAGATTTACCTTACTCCGGGTGGGGAGGTTGTGACGGCGGCCTGCCGAGACATACTCGACCGGCTGGAGCGCGTCGCCCAAGAGTTGGCGGCGATCCAAGGGCTGGAAAAAGGCAGCCTGAAGCTCGCCATTGTCTCTACCGCCAAATACTTGATCCCACGCCTGTTGGGTGACTTCTGCGCGAAACACTCCGGTGTCGACACCGCTCTGTTCGTCGGCAACCGGAAGGCCCTTCTGGAACGGCTCACTATCAATCAAGACGACCTCTACATCCTGAGTCAGCCGCCGGAACACATGAACGTCACCATAGAACCTTTCGCCGATAATCACTTGGTGGTGGTGGCTAGGTCGGACCATCCCCTGACTAAGGAAAAAGACATCGAACCGTCACGCCTGCGAGATATTCCATTCATCTTGCGAGAGCCGGGTTCGGGAACGCGCACGGCCGCAGAGAAATTCTTCGAAGGACACGGTGTCGTTTTCCAGGCGCGCATGGAATTGGGCAGCAACGAGGCAGTCAAGCAGACAGTGTCGGGCGGTTTGGGTATGGCCGTCCTGTCCGCCAGCACGTTGCGCGCGGAACTCGCCAGCGGTGAACTGGCGGTACTCGACGTGCGCGGATTTCCGCTGGAGCGCAAGTGGTACGTGGCCTATCCGGTGGGAAAGCAGCTTACCCCGATAACCAAAGCATTCATCGAACACCTGTTCTCCGCCCCGCCCGCGAACTGGCTCAATCTGCCCCAACCTCTTGCCATTGGGAGTTCGGCCGGGCGCAAGAAGCGGTCAGCGTCGTCTAAGTAAGCAGGGCTTCCTCATCTGTGACTCGGACTCACGGGTTGCAATAGTCGCAACGGCTTGCAGACGCCACCTTCTCGGGGCGTTCTACCGTCACTTGGTGGCCGCATCTTGCGCAACGGTGAATGTCAGCTCTGGATTCCCGAGTTGGGGTGCAGCAATCCTCGCAGAAAAGACCTGAGATGCGTTCTGCCATTTGGAAGCCGGGCGCGTCACAGGTGGGGCACAAAGTGCACAGCTTGCCCGCTAGGTCTTGAGCTGCTTTGCCAATCATCCCCATCCGGGTGGGATTCATATGGGCGCGTGCATCGGCTTCCAGGAAGGCGCAGCCGTTTCCCGCCTCGCCGCTGGCCCAACGAAAAGCCTCGCGCAGCGTTTCCCAGTCGGTAATATCTTTGCGGATGCGGGGATCGTCTTCGGTGTGCGGGCGGGCCACTAAACCGTGCTCGGGGAAACCTGCCGCGCGGGCAAATGTCTCGACCTCCTCCCAGTTTGCGGTGAGCACATGTGAGAAACGGGTCGCTCCACAGGCCACGCCGACCACTTCGATGCCCAGGATATCGTCGATCCAGATAACCATCTCCACGTTCCAGGAAAGCATCCTGGTCAACGGATCTGCTCCGAAGCTGCCCTCACTGGCGACCCCTGTAGGCAAACCCGCCAAATCCATGCCAAGGCGCGCCTTTATTCGTGCCGCATTGAGTTGTGTTCCGACACGCGGAATATTGCGCGTGAACGTGCCCAGAAGATCGGTATCGTATCCCGTCACCAGTCCCACTTGGCATCCCAAAACCGCATCCAACACCAACGGTATAACCCGCTCCTTGCCATGCTTAGTGAGCAGGGCAACCTGTCGGCCCTGATAAACACCCTTCTCGCTTGATATCGTCTGCAAAACAAGTCTTCTTTCACTGTAATTTATTTGAACCCTGTTGAATCACTGTGCGAAGGGAGCAGCCCTGATCGTGAGTAATCGGGCGACATTCGTCGCCAGTGCCTCTCAATATTGCGCAGATAGATGCCTCTGCGCTCATCGTGAAATTGAAAGTTTTCTTCACGCAAGCCAATACATCGACCCCACTCGCATTAATTGCGTCCCCGCGGCCCACCGTCTGGGCAAGACCCCCTGAACGCTCGCGCCAGTCGGTCGTTGACCGCCCACCAAGCTTCATCAATCGGCGTGGCTTCCACCAGCAGGCGGTCGAATGCTAAATGGTCAAGTTCGTGCAGACGGGCATACAGGCCACGAGCGTAGGCTTCCGGTTCCGCCGGCAGGAGAAACTGGGGCAGCAACGGCAGGGTCGGCGTGCCGCGTAAGTCCCGGTTGCGGCGCAACACCGCCACCCGCAGCCCCTGAGCCAACAGCACCTCGGCCCGCGTTGCCAAGGTTTCGATAGAGTGAACCTCCAGTGGTGTGGCGGGCGCGTAATGCGCCGCCAGGGCACCCGGTACGCGTGGTGCCCTGGCGATTTGATCGGGAAGCTCGATGCCGTCCTCGCCCAAAGCATCGCGCAGGGCAGCCAGCGGCAGCGCGCCGGGGCGCAAGATCTGCGGGCATCCGTCAAGCAGTGAGACGATGGTCGACTCAAGGCCGTAGCTGCAGGGGCCGCCGTCGAGCACCTGATCCACCGAATCTCCAAGCGCGGCACGCACATGCCGCGCCTCGGTGGGGCTTACGGCCCCGAAACGATTCGCCGACGGTGCCGCCAGCCCCCCGCCGAATGCGCGCAACAGTGCTAATGCCACGGGATGATCGGGCGCGCGCAGCGCCACGCTATCCTGACCGCCCGTGACTGCGCGCGGCACGTCAATGCGCGCCGGCAACACCAGCGTAAGCGGGCCGGGCCAGAAGCGCTGCATCAGGAGATGCGCCGTTTCTGTGATCTCAGCGGCCCATTCACCCGCTTGGCTGATCCCGGCGAGATGCACGATCAAAGGATGGTTTGTGGGACGACCCTTGATGGCGAAGACGCGCCGCACTGCATCCTCGTTGCGGGCATCGGCTCCCAAGCCATACACTGTCTCGGTGGGGAAGGCCACCACTCCGCCGGCTCGCAGATTTTCTGACGCGCATTCGATTTCATTCATCGCGTATTCCGATGGCTGCACGAGCTGCCATGGCTGTCTTGTGCACCTTTTGTGGATCTTCACCAAGCACGGTGAAATGACCCATCTTGCGTCCCGGCCGGGCGTGATGCTTGCCATACAGATGCAGTTTGAGGTTGGGCACTTCTAGCAGTTTGTGCCAATCCGGCTCGCGGGCATTGTCAAACTCGTCGGGATACCAGAGGTCGCCCAGCAGATTGATCATCACTGCGGCGGAATGGGGTTTGGCATCGCCGAGCGGCAGGCCACAAAGCATCCGCACCTGCTGCTCGAATTGATTCGTGACGCAGGCATCCAAAGTGTAGTGACCGGAATTATGGGGCCGGGGCGCAATTTCATTCACATAAAGTTCACCATCCATTACGAAGAATTCGACGCCCAGCGTACCTATAAAACTTATCCTGTCGGCAATGTCCTCGGCGATTTTCTTAGCCTTTGCCGCAAGGTGGTCTGGGATATCCCTGGCCGGGACGATGGAGTAATCAAGGACGCCGTGGCAGTGGTGGTTCTGCGCCGCGGGAAAGCATTCGATTTTTCCATTCTCGTTCCGCGTGAGCACCACTGACACTTCATGTTCGAGGGACAGCATCCGCTCCAGAACGCAAGACTCGTTCTTAAACTGACTGAAGGCTGCAAGTGCATCGCCCCTTCCCTTCACACGCGCCTGCCCCTTGCCATCGTAGCCAAAGCGTGACACCTTGAGGATGCCCGGGAAGAGATTGGCGGAAGCATTCTTAATGTCGTCCTCGCTGCGGATTTCGGCATAGGGCGCGTGTAAAAATCCGTGCAGCTTGAGAAAACCCTTCTCCATGCTGCGGCTCTGGCAGATTGCCACGGCCTCCGCGCCTGGCCTTACCGGAACGAATTTCGCCAGATATGCCAGTGAATCGGCCGGCACACTCTCGAATTCCATGGTGATCGCCGCGCAGCTTTTGGCCATGCGATCCAATGCATCCTTGTCGTCATAGGCTGCAACAATATGTTCGTCGGCAATGCGACCTGCAACGCTGTAGGAATCCGGGTCGAGTACCAAGACCCGGTAACCCAGTTCGCGGGCGGCCATGACGAAGTAGCGACCCAACTGGCCACCTCCTAGCACGCCAAGGGTGGCGGGGGGCATGATCATTCTGGCATCGACAACTGCATGCCCAGCACCTTGTCAGCCTGGCGTCGGCGAAAATCATCAATCTGCTTCGATAGGCTCACGACAGGCTTGTCGGCGAGTTCGCGGCCAAATCGATCTTCGCTGCACGCCAGCATGGCGACGGCGAATAGGGCTGCATTGGCGGCGCCTGCCTCGCCGATGGCGAACGTAGCCACCGGCACCCCTCTTGGCATCTGTACGATGGAAAGCAGGGAATCCAGTCCTTTCAGGTGCTTCGATGGCACCGGTACCCCCAGCACCGGCACGGTGGTCTTTGCAGCCAGCATACCCGGCAGGTGGGCGGCGCCGCCGGCACCAGCGATAATGGCGGCAAGGCCCCGCTTGCGCGCCAGCGAGGCATAGTCGAACAACAGATCAGGTGTGCGGTGGGCAGAAACTATGCGTGTCTCGTAAGGAACACCGAATTCATCAAGAATCCTGACTGCGGCCTGCATCACAGGCCAGTCCGAATCCGAGCCCATGACGATGCCGACCATTGGTGATGAAGTGCTTATTTCGCTCATATTTTCACTCTTTCCAAGGTGGGCCTGGTATTTGCATTAGCGACCTCGCCAGAAAAGGGAAAATCAATGGCGTCGGGTTCGACGCTGGACACGAGGTAGTCGGCGGTGAGACTGTCGGCCGCAGCCGTGCGAAACAGTCTGTCGGCGAAGTCAACATGGGCGGGATGCTTGTTGAAGCTTTCGATCACTGCCGTTGACGAGAAACGGATCAACCAGCAATGGCGGTAGCGAGTGCTCTTATCCGCGACACTGCCCACCCGGATCTCGCGCACGCCGGGAATGGAGGAAAGCCGACGCTGACTTTCCTCCATGACGCGCAGCCTTTCCCCATCAAGACCTGACGCGTTGTAGACTACTACGCGTTCCACATTGAGCCAAGGCCGACACTGAGCCATCACCTCGGCGGCGCGACCGGCAGCCCCCCACATTCGCATGCAACGCTCGACTTCCGCGCTCACTGCAGCACGCACTCCTGCCAGCAACGTGCTATAGCTCCTGGCCCCGGACTTCGCTGAGGAACGGATACTGTCCCCGGCAATATCGGTCAGTGCTGTGCTGTAGTTGATCTTGGCGACCCCCATGGTGATGAGCTTGTGAAACTGTTCATGGGTCACCCCAGTGCCGCCGCGAATGACCAAGGGAATGCCGAGTGCGGCATTGATTTCCTTGAGCCGACTCCAGTCAAATTTGTGCTTGGCATTCATCTGACCATGCACGGTGCCGATGGATACCCCGAGGAAATCCACTCCAGTACGTTCGACAAAGCCCTTGGCCTCGGCAGGGGTGGTATAGCTTACTACTCCGTGGTGTCGCTCGGCTTCCTCTCCTTCCACATCGGGTACATAGCCCAATTTGCCCTCTACCGCCACACCGCAGGCGTGAGCCATCTTAACGACGGCGCGAGTGATTTCGAGATTGTCTCCGAGTGATAGATGAGTAGAGTCCACCATCACCCCGTTACAGCCAAGACGAATGGCTTTGACAGCGGAATCTGAATCCGCTCCGTGATCGAAGTGGATCGCCACCGGAACGACTGCCCGTTTTGCCGCGGCCTCTACTGCCGACATCGCGAGCTCAAAATCGAAATTGTCGAAATGCGATTCGGTCAAGGACAATATCACTGGAGCACGTGCCGATTCTGCTGCAACCACGATGGCCTGCAAAAAATCCAGACTCGGCAGGTCGAAGGCGCCCACCGCGTAGCCGTTGCGATATGCGTGTTGCAGCATGTCTTTCATGTTTACCAGTGGCATTGTGGTCCCTTCAATCAATTTTAATGTGCGTCATAGGCGAAAATACGCCGTTTTCTTGCCCGATTTCGCTGAACACTTCACACCCGATATTTTGGTAAGGGCGGTTCTGCAGGTTGAATCTATTGTGCAAGAAATGTTTGATTAATAAAAGTTCAATATTTTTAATGTCATAATTAACTATTACTTACCATTACTTAATGAAACATTTTCATTCATCGCACTGCTCCAACTGATGGAACCGTTGCCCTTCAAGAGCTGTTGACGAAAGGAATTTATAAGATTGCGTCAGGCTACAAAAATGCTAACGATGCCGTTCACTTTGAACAATGATCATTCAGTTTCAGCGCTGAAAGGTACGGCAGTTAAAAGGATTTCACGTCCGTATGAAACTGAAGGCATGGCTGGACTGAAACATGGCAAGTGCAGTCTCCGTGAAGGTAAGAATCTCATTCAGACGGAAAATCAAGAGCCCCTGTTGCAACATATTCGCCAGAAGAATTAATAACGATGGTGGTCCGCGTTTTTGAGACGATGGTTCAAGCTGCGAGCTGTCATATTGAACAGACAGAATGTTCAAATCAAACCAGCAACAGTATCAACTCCCCCTAAATTGCAAGCGAGTGTAGGAATTGAGACTGTCCTAGGAACGAAGTCGATCAGCTTGTCGGCTGTAACATGTCGACCCTTTCCCAAAGGGCGTCAGATACGCGGCGGTATACGCCACTATCCTCACCAATACGGAACAGATGCAGCCAACAGTTTTCCACCAGCTGACGGACCAAATCATGTCGAGTGATGATGTCGTCTATCGCCGCCTGAGGGGCCTCAATGAAAACACTTAGCCGCACCGGTTCATGCACCCAGCGCTTGCCATCGTGCAAAGACTGCATTGGCAGGCCAACGCGCAGATCACCACCGTTACCTTCCAGCACTCCAATGGCCCCGCCTGCCACGTTGTGCAGCACCTTGTTGCCACTGCCGAAGCGTTGATTGTCGACAACCGAGCCGTAGTACTGCATGTTGATCCAGTTGGCGACCACCATAGGCGCGGTCATGATCAGTTCCAGTATCTGAAAGCCATTGTCGGCTTGCCACTGGTAATCATGCAGAAATGCTCGTCCACTCAGATCCATGCTGGCCGTGCGCACCCGCGGTGCGGCTATAAAGGCGGCATTGTTGGCCAGAGCCCACTCAGGACGCACTTGGGACCAGTCTAGGCTGCGCTGGCGAACATTAGCCTCCACAGCCTGGCTGGACTGACCGGCGATTCCGAGCAACGCAGAGCGCTGCATGCGAGTCAAGTCTCCGGCTTGCTCCAACCACTGGCGCAACTGCGCCAAATCCTGAATCAATTGCTTTGGTACGTCATCGGTATCGTACAAACGCACTTCGTCAGTGGTCGTGTCGTGCAGACCAGCAATAAACCAGGTGTCTTCGGGTATTACGATACCCCGTTGGTGCAAATCGCGTCTCACTGCAGTCTGATTCAGCAGAGCAACCACCACACGAGCGCTGATCTCACCGGTCTGTCCGGCGCAGGCCCCGCAATCCAGACCTGTGGCATGGGGATTGTTCACCGTGGTGCTACCGTGGCCGGTTAACAGCACCAGGCGCCCGAAGTTGTCGGTCATGGACATCGCACGCAGGATGCGCTCGGCATGCCCAACCCAATCGGACGAGGGAATTCCAGAATCCGCATGGTGTGGGCAAGTCTGTGCCTTGGGTACCTCAGTCAGGGTCGGACCAATCCGATCTATGGTTTGTTGGTCAAGACCCTGGGTAAAAGGATCGGGCACTGGCCGGCTCCAGCCAAAGCTGTCAGTCAGCAGTTTGGGGGCGTACATCAGACCGGCAGCCTCGACAAAGGAGAAGCAGGAGGACGCAGAAAGCTTGAAGCCCTTCCAAGCCTTGAACAAACCAATGCGTCGGCGCCGTTTGGTAATAACATTATCCGTCCGCTGATCGCCATCCTTAACCTTTTCATAGACACGATAGGCCGGATTGAAGATCACCGGTACATGGCTATGGCCGGCACTGGCGCCAAGGGGTACATGTTCTATAAAAATGCCGAAGAAGCCTGCAAACCCAATGGTCTGGACCGATGGAGCAACGGTCTCCAGTGAACGGCGAAATACTTCGGAACGTACATCAATGCAGAATGCCGCTTGGACCGCAGGCCGGATAAGCGATTCCGGTCTGGGCGCGTTGTTTTTGAGGCCTGCAATTACAGTGCGCTGAAAACCAATTTCCATGGCACTGAGCATGATGCGGTCTATCTCGGCTGCCGCTTGGCGTTTGGCGGAAGGAGGCCGCATGCTGGCAGTCAACATCTCGCGCCAGCGCGTCACCAGGGCTACCGATTTCTTTTCCTTGAATAGCAGCACATCCCAAATCAGACGGATAGCCAACAGGTCCACGATGGAATCGTTCCGTCCTCCGCTGAGTTCTGCCTGCCAGCGCACATATCGTGCCCAAGCAGCCCATCCTCCAATACTTAGCAGCGAGGCATGCAGGTAGCGCTCCATTCCCTCATCCGGTATTTCCAGTTGTGCAACGGCCCAAGCGATGGCTGTGCGCGGATCGTCAGGCAGCTTGATGACTTCCGTGCGAAAGTGGTGCAGGCCCATCATCGCCGGGCTGAGATCGATTTTGGCCGCCTTGAGCCAAGATGCATAGAGCGATTGGTCACGCCAGGGCATGGCCACGATAGCCTGGCCAAGATCAAAGTAGGCAGCGCAATGCAGGCTGATTCGCTCTGTGACAAAACTTGACCAGAGGCCGCCTTCCACCTGCTCCAGGACCTCGCTGACCGGGGCCATGCCCAATCTGGGGCGGGGCGCCGCGGCGGCCAGAGTCCACTCAACTATAGCTATATCCAGCTGGCTGCCACAGCGGGTGATAGCCTGCTGCAAATCTTCGCGTGTGATACGGCCGCTTTCCAGTTGCTCGCGGTAATAGTCACGCGGCATGTAAAGGTTGGAGCCGGTGATACGCGCCAGGGTGTCGGATGCCTCCTGAAAACTGTGGTCACTCAACCCAAAAAAGGGATTGACGGCAACGAAGTGCTTCAGCGGCCACAGTGGTGCGATCCGTCCGCAGGCTACATCGATGCAACGGTTCAGTTCGGCGGCATCCAGCACCGTCAGTTCGCGTGGTTGGTCTTGCATTGTCTGCTCTGCCTTCGCTTGTGAAGCGGACACTTCGCTAATCGTGCTTTCTAAACCGCTAAGGGCGTTACTATTGTTTATATTCATAATCAACTTCCTTGGGATTCTTCTGCGGCAAAGGGCGAGTGCAGACTGCCCTGAATCGGCGTAGGACTAGGCCATATACGCTGTAGCAACCGGGTGATGTACACGTCTATGTAAAGACCGTTGTATAAGTGCATGTAGAGACCTTCGCTTAGCGTCGCCGGGGCGTATTTGAGAACCTTCTGCAATATCAACAGCATCAGGAAAACACCTACGATGACGAAGGCCAAGGCGATCTGGAAAGGCCCGGCTGCATCCTGTATGTATAGCACGCTGCCCTGCAGATCCAGTTCGAACAGGGCATGCAGGGAGAAATAGGCGATGCAGACAACTGCACTCAACCCCAGGCCGCGCAACAGGAATGTCCAGTTGCTCATTACGCTGGCCGTTTGCAGCAATAATTGACTGACTGCGATCGCGACGATGGTACCGGTAGCGATCAGGGCCGGCTGTGACTCTGGTGTGATGCCGAAGACGGTCCCCACACCTATCGCCATGAGCCCCCCGGTAACCAGGGCGATGACCAGACGTCCGGGCTTGAAGTCACTGGCATTGTTCGAAATCGTTGGTGCCCTGAAATAATCCACGCCGCTGCCCGAGGCCAGAAAGGCATGTGCCTTGTACAGTGAGTGGGCCACAAGGTGCAGCATGGCCAGGCTGTAAAGACCGAGACCACACTCCAGCAACATGAAGCCCATCTGAGCGGTGGTAGACCAGGCCAGTGACACCTTGATGCTTGTCTGAGTGAGCATCACCAGGGAGGCCAGAGCCAACGTGATGAGGCCAATCACCGCCAGAGTGCCCAGGGCGATTTCGGAGTGCGACATGATGGGGCTCATACGGATAACCAGGAAAGCGCCGGCATTGACGATGCCAGCATGCAGCAAGGCGGACACCGGCGTAGGCGCCTCCACCACCTGGATCAGCCAGCCATGTAGGGGAAACTGGGCCGACTTGAGTACAGCACTCAGCACGATCAGCAGTGATGCCCATTGCAGGGCCAGCGGTAATGGTCCTTGCATCGCCGCCATGCTGCGAAACAAGTCCGAGTACTCCAGACTATGGAGGGTCGAACCGATCAGAACAATGGCGGTGAGATGGCACAGATCGCTGATGCGGTTGGCGATGAATTTCTTATGAGCGGCCAACTGGGCGGCTCGACGCTCACGATAGAATATCAGCAGCTGGTGCAGGCACAGGCTGTTTGATATCCAGGCCAGCCAGAACATGAGCATGTTGCCGGAAATGATCAGTGCCAGGATGGTACCCAGTGTAAGGCTGAGCCACTTGTGAAAACGGCCCTGATTGCGATCCCCATCCAGGTAGTTGCGCGAATAGCGGGTCACCACGGCGCCGACGAAGGACACAAGGACCAGCATGATCACGGTGACACTGTTAACGTAAATGGTGATGGAAAAGGAGCCTATATCTCCCGGCAGACCGATGGCGTAGAGGGTCCATGTCCGGGTACCGTCGAAGCTGTGGATTCCTGCTGCCAGCATGGCGCTGAGGCAGGCAAGCCAGGCGACAGCACCGTTCAGGCGCGCCATGAGACTTGCGCGCTGGTTGGCCCAGCCGGTCGGCATCAGTCCCACCAACAGCAAAACCAACGGGGCTGTCAGGACAAGAACAGGACTAAGCAGGCTATGCAGGGTTTGCATGGCAATCTCCAAATAGGTTTTTCAAAGGAATTGGGCCGTTGTACAACACATTACAGCGCGGAAACGGCACGTTCAGCACCTATGCAAGCAAGGTCATCAAAACTGATATTTTTTTAGTATTCATCGTGTCAATCCCATATAAAGCATTGGTAATTTCTCGGGCAAGCGCTGCACGTGATCAACCACCATATAATTTCTCGCGCCGAATATTCGCGACACATATTGATCAGCCCGTGGATCGAGGCTGAGACAGTAAGTGGATATCCCGTTACGCGTTAATTCTTCCACTGCCTTTTTAGCGTCAAAGCGCAGATACTGCGGGTCTCGCACATCGTTGTCTGCAGGTTCCCCGTCGGTAATCACCAATAGCAGTTTCTTATTGCTGGGCTGGCGTTTCAGTATCGAACCGGCATGACGCATAGCCGCGCCCATACGCGTGGATAGCTGGCCACTCATCCCCGCCAGCCTGGCTTTGGCATGGTCGTTGTAATGCGCGCCAAAATCCTTGTAACGGAAATATTCGATATCATGCCGTCCGTTCGAATCGAAGCCGTGTATCGCAAATGGGTCGCCAATCTTGTCCAGTGCGTCGGCCAGCAGCACACTAGCCTCGCGTGCGAGTTGCAATACGGTACTTTCCGAACCAAGTACCGCATCATTGGTAGACTCGGACAAATCGATAAGCAGCAACACCGACAAGTCGCGCACTTTGCGCACGTTGCGCATCATGATGCGGGGATCGGGGTTTTCACCCATGCGTATTTCTATCATCGCGTGCACGGCGGCATTCAGATCTATTTCATCACCGTCCTCCTGTTTGCGTATACGCTGCACGCCCTGAGGCTGCATGGCTTCGATCAGGTGCTTCAAACGGCCGATGATGGGCTTGTGCTTGACCACGATGTCGTTGATAACATCCACCTCTCCCTGCTTTGCACGTTTTTCCAATACCGTACACCAGTCAGGCCTGTCCAGCTGCATCTGGTAATCCCACTCGGCGTAGTGGAATGGCTCGGGTGGTGGCTCACGGCCTTCCTGCTGGTTAATACTGGTGGCTTCCTCATCCCGGAAAAACTCGCTGTTCAAGACCCAAATTTCATTCGCGTCATCACCCGCACCCGGCACGTCAAGCGCATTTATCATTTCCATCACGCTGACATTTTTGCGTAGCTGCTGAGTGCTTACGCCGGCGATAATCTGGCTGGTCTCGCGTGCGTCCTCAAACTCCCACATATAGCGGTTATCGTCGCGGTAGGGGATATCGATGTGATCGTTGGACTGGCTGTAGGTCACGCCCATAAGCTGCAATTCGGCTGCCAGCTGCTTGCCAATTTCAGGCACCCACTCGGTCACGTCGTCCTGTTCAATTTTTTCATTAAACAGACGAAGTCCGAGCGACACCCAGGCGTGGTTGTCTGAATAACTTTCATCCTGCAAACGCCGCGCCAGTCTTTTCATCAGGGCGACAGAAGTCTCACCAAATTGAGGGGTTGCGGTATGCAACGCAGACCAGGCCTGCCTGAGACCGGGAAATTTTTCCATCGCCAGCTTTTCGATACGCGCATCCTCGATCAGCCCGCTCAAAACCATCTGCAATGCGCTCAAACCGGTATCATCAAATTGCTTGTTGGTATATACCTGATGACACGCTGCATGGGCTGCGCTGGCACGGTAGAGTTCGATGCCGGCAACACGCTTTTCCTCCCCATCGGCTGTGGTGTAGACATAGTCGTCGTAGGCATCGGGCAAATGGATGATGTAGCCATCGATAGAGGGCTGATAGCCATCACGCTTTTCAAAATCACCGCTGGTGGGACGCATGAAAAAATCACGTCCCCATAACGCGCGCAAGTACATGCCAATGCGCCGCTGCACGTCGATGAACAATGTACCCTTGCGTTCCTTTTGCAACACACCAACGGACTCGGGGCTTTCCAGGCTGAAATATTTAAGCTGGCCATCAAAATTGGTTTTGTGCGCCTGCGCACCCCACAAGGCCCAGCGGCGCAAGCCGCCCAGCGTGAGCTGACCAAGCAATACATCAAGGTGGTCCAGCATCGGCTTTAATCCGCGCGGGGCCTGTGCCAACAGGGTATCCAGCAGATGCAGATAACCACGGAAGAGTTCTGGATCGCCCAGCCGTGCTGCGGCTATCGGGCTGGTGGAAAAGATGGCAGCTATAACCGAAGCACTGGTTTTGGAATACAGCTTGATGGTTGCAGCCAGCATGGCACTGACCGCATCTTCACCCAGTTCACGCGCTACAGCTGGTGCGCTCTGGATAAAAGATACGACCAGATCGGAACCCCGGCCCAATGATTTGAGTCCGGTTGCGCCCTCAAGGTAATATTTTTCAATTCCGCGCGGGCTGAATACATGCGCTGCCTCTCTCCAGGATGCCCGCAAGACTTCGCTGGCGTGCTCGCCGAGCTCGTCCAATATATCCTGATACTTTTCGAGTTCAACTGACATACTACGAATCCCTGTGGTTTGTTGAGGCTAACTGTTCATTTTCAAATTAAAAGAATGTACTAACTGCCGCATCCAGTGCATCCCGCATATCCGGGTCGTCAGTAATCGGCCGCACCAGCGTCATCTGGCAAGCAGATAGCGGGTTTACGCCACTTGCAATCAGGCTGCCCGCATAGATCAACATACGGGTTGAGATTCCTTCGTCGAGTCCATGGCCCTTTAGGTTGCGCGCACGCTCGGCAATCGAAACCAGTTTGGTTGCAATATCCAGGGACACCTTGGTTTCATGCGCAACAATTTCTGCCTCGATTTCATGTAAAGGATAATTAAAATCCAGCGCACCAAAACGCTGCTTGGTAGACTGTTTCAGGTCTTTCATCAATGACTGGTAACCAGGGTTGTATGAAATTACCAACTGAAAATCCGGGTGTGCCTGTATCAGTTCGCCCTTTTTCTCCAGCGGCAATACACGGCGTGCGTCGGTCAGCGGGTGTATCACGACGGTGGTGTCCTGGCGGGCTTCGACCACCTCATCCAGATAGCAGATTGCACCAAGTCGCGCCGCGATGGCCAGTGGACCATCCTGCCAGCGCGTGCCTGAAGCATCCAGCAGGAAACGACCGACCAGATCTGATGCGGTCATGTCTTCGTTACAGGCTACCGTAATCAACGGCCTGCCCAACTTCCATGCCATGTACTCTACAAAGCGTGTTTTGCCGCAACCGGTCGGACCTTTCAGCATCATCGGCATGCGCACGGAATAGGCTGATTCGTACAGGTCAACCTCGTCGGCCACCGCACGGTAGTAAGGTTGATTGTCGATTTTGTACTGGTCAATAATGCTCATGATTGTTCCTAATAAATTAGAGTCGGCTCTTCAGATCAGCCGTGCTGGTGTACATAAACAGACCGTAATTTTCTTCTGCTGCCGTATTCAGTACACTGCCGAACACGATTTCAAACAAACTCTTAATCGGGCCAGATACGTTCTGGATGCAGCACTTCAGATCCAGCACTGCCATTTCTGGCCGGCGTTTTATTCTTTACTTTGACAGTGTCGGGTTTGCTCACATTTTCTGCGGGCACCACCGGTACTGCCGCCTTGCGGGCAATTTCCTTTTTTGCCGCTTCAGGCACTTTGGCCTGCCCCATAACCTGCCGCACACCTTGCGCCAGCTTGGATTCTTTTTTCTTTACAGACATAGAACCTCCTCGATGATTGCTTCAATATCTGCCGCCGCTTGCAAACCGCGTTTTCCCAACCCATAGACACTCTGCCCTTCAACTGCCGCAGTTCGATAGGCCGCACGCCTTTGCATGGTTGCTGTAAGCACCGGCACATCAAACTCCGCCACCGCTTCGCGCATGTCACGCGACAATGCATTGCGCGTTTCCAGCTGGTTAAGCACCAGATAGGCGCCCAGCTCCGGGTTGTGCTTCTTTGCCTCGTTTACTGCAACCGCCATATCCACACTTGCCCATAAATCAATCGGTGAAGGCAGCGCCGGAATCAATACCTGATGAGCCATGCGCATGATCGTGGCAACCATTTCACCCTGCACCGTGGGCGGACAATCAACGACCACATAACGATGATTTCGTGTTAGTTATCCCAGCACCACTGTCGGATTGCCGACCAACTGCGCGACTCCCGGCAAACCCGAACTACCGCCGCCCATTCTCACCCACTGAGTTATAGAACGCTGCGGATCGGCATCAACCAGGTGAACCGACCCTCGCTTTGACAGGCCAGCCGCTAGATTCAACGCCAGCGTTGTTTTGCCGGTTCCGCCTTTCTGGTTGATAACAGCAATAATGCGGTTTGCCATTTCAGCTCTCCCAACTGATGCAATAAGGCGGGCAGCACCCAGACCTTCGCATGATCAATCCTGCGCCTGTTTTGCCAGCTCCTGCATATCCGAAATAAAGGAGGAACCGCTTTCGCCCAGGGCAGTTTGCCCAGTACTATCGATACTGATGTTGACGTACGTTTTCCCGAAGCTCACATCAGGATAGTATTCTTCGCGTTTTGACAGATCGGCCAATTGATCAAGAAACTGGCGGGTCTGTCCATAACTGCCAAAGTCGAAACGCTGATTAAACGCTGCCACGCGTTCCGAACCGGATTCAGCAACAGCATTTTTTTCTTTTATCATGTTCATGACTTTGCTCCTTTGTGTTGTGTCGACAGCAGACGCTCAAGCTCTCCCAAATGTCCCATTTCCTCTTTCAGAATGTCTTTGAACAGTGCTTGCGTTTCAGTGTCGCGTATCCGCGCGCAGTAATGTGACCCCTCTTCATATAAACGTACCGCTTCAATTTCAAGCAACCGGTTGATCTGCCACATTTCCTCCACGCTACGTCCGGTACGCACAGGCGGCAACTGAGTGGCGTTGGAAGGAATGCCCAATACCAGCATCCTCTCCATCAGCCGTTCGGCATGTATCAGCTCTTCTTGTACATCCTTGCAAATCTGCGCGCTCATCTCAGCCATTCCCCACAGACCGACCAGCTTGGCCTGCATCAGATACTGCTGTACTGCCGCCAGCTCATGACTGAGAGCGCGCGTCAGATGTCCGCTTAATCTTGGGTCGGGCTGCATGTGCGTTCGCCCATTTAATTCGAATGCATGGCTTAGCTCAATTCGCCGTCAAGACCGCTGCTGCCTGCGTCAGGGCTATCGGGAAGAATGTTTTCTACCTCTGAGTGCACGCGGGCAATAATGTGCGCTGCCACCAGGCCGTCGCCAACGCGCTCGCACGCATCTGCTCCGGCACGAACTGCTGCGTTCACCGCACCTGTTTCACCGCGTACCAGCACAGTCACATATCCGCCGCCGACGAACTGACGACCTACCAGGCGAACTTCAGCCGCCTTCGTCATTGCGTCTGCCGCTTCAATCGCAGGTACCAAGCCGCGTGTTTCAATCATTCCCAGTGCTATTCCGTTTACGTTTGCCATTTTCGGTAATCCCTCTTTGGTTGAATAAATTTAAAAAATCGTTTGCCGCTTATTTTGTGACCGCATTCGGCAGGATGTTTTCTACCTCTGAGTGCACGCGGGCAATAATGTGCGCTGCCACCAGGCCGTCGCCAACGCGCTCGCACGCATCTGCTCCGGCACGAACTGCTGCGTTCACCGCACCTGTTTCACCGCGTACCAGCACAGTCACATATCCGCCGCCGACGAACTGACGACCTACCAGGCGAACTTCAGCCGCCTTCGTCATTGCGTCTGCCGCTTCAATCGCAGGTACCAAGCCGCGTGTTTCAATCATTCCCAGTGCTATTCCGTTTACGTTTGCCACTTCCGCTCTCCTTAATTACATTAAAAAAACCTGCTTAATTTCAGTTGCCGGGGTTCCATGAATCAATAATTCCGCATATCGTCAAATCCGTCAGCGTTGCTTTGTCACCTGTTGCTAAACGCGCTGCAGAGCCACCTGCTGTTATCACCCACTTGCCCGCTGGCGCACCGACCGGATCGCATGCCACACTGAGTTTTCCCTGAGCATCTTCAAGTACTCTCAATGACGCATTCATCAGCCCCGGCACGCGGCGAGTCGTCACCAGATCAGACACTACGCGCATGATTTCCATATCAGCCTTCCGTCCAGTGATCAATGATGCCAATGATGGTCAAATCACTTGGAAAGTCTTTACTCCCTGCCGCTTCACGCGCTGCAGATGAACCTACGCAAATCACCCAGTCTCCCGGTACGCAACCCACCGCATCCACCGCCACCTGCCGCGGCCCACCGGTTTTTTCCCTGACCACCAATAATGGGCGGTGCCCCAGATTCTTGATGCGGTTGGTCGAAACCAAGGTTTTTTCCACCTGACAAATCTTCATTGCTCACTCCTAAATCGGTTATGCCGCGATTGCCTCAACCAGCTCGATCTGGCTACCCGGAAGCTTGTCCTGCACTGTCATGTTGCACACCAGCAACCCTTTTTCTGCCAGATCGGGATATCGCCCTTCAATTGCCGTTTTGATGCGCTGGCAGCGTTCCGCAGAGCGTTCCCTGCATCCCGGTACCCGGCTGTCATAGCGATAGTGGATGGCAATCGGTACCGGCAAGCCATGCTTCACATTCAGCTTCGTAAAAATCTTGATGCCCACATCCATGTCCGGCGCACCTTCTTCAACAGTATGCAGATGGGCAAGATAGGCCAGATTACGCATCTGAAACTCTTCAAATCCCTCGCCTACATTGATGAAGCGTTCTGCATGACCGATATCCGCATAGCGCCCTCCCCAATTGCTGCATACATACTCAATCTGCGACAGATTGTTAATCAGCAGTGAGGCAATCAGTCTGCGCATGCCTTCATGCGGCTCGCCGTTACCTGCTCCCCCGCCTTTGATAGCACTGGCTTCCAGAATTGCACGGTGCAATTTAAGTCTGGCACTGCTCGCGTCATCATTAACGGTTGCGCGGTACAACTCAATGTTGTCCACAAACCTGTGCAAGCTCATTGCGCCGTCGGCATCGGGTATATGCACTTTTATTGCATCCGTATCCGTGTCTACACCTATCAGCAGGTTGTCTACCGATGCGCCGCAGCAAAAACTGTTTTCAATGGCTTGGCGAAACTCGTTCAACCGCTTCAAACCGGCTTCTGCCGCAGCTGTCACATTGCTGCCATGCGCAGCACAACCTTCGTGCGTCGGGTTGGAACTGCTCCAGTGATAAACTGCCACTTTCAGGTAACGCGTGCCTGCATCTGCAGTCACCGGGCGACCCTCGCGAAAGCGCATCAATTCTGTTTCCACCCAACGCTTGACGTTTGCATCCACATCAAACATGGCACCTGCATAGGCTTTGCGACTGCGCACCGCGCCATCCGGAAGACGCAATATGTAGCGCACCAGCCCTTTCAGGCGGCCATCCGAACAAGGTGAAATATCCACCGCGTGATAGCCGCTATCCAGAAAAAATGCCATTGCTTCGTCTGTATCCTGTTCCTGGTTCGTCTGCCTTGCCTGCTCTGCCAACAAACGCAGCATTCGCATTACACATTCTCCATACAGCGCACGCATGTCCAGATCAGCAACCCAGGCATCTGCAAGAATTTGTTCGGGCAATTCGAATCCCAATTGTTCGCGAGCAATCTTCTGGGCGCGTTCTTCGAAATCAGGCTCGTGCTGCAAACCGGCAATGTGTTTAAGCACCTTTACGATCGCATCGAAACTGTTTTTTATCCTGAGTTCATGCGCCAATAAACGCCGGTTCTCCGATTCATTAGTGAGCGGGTGATGACACGGCCGTCCTGAATCTGTTGAACATGCCGGATTGGGTGCCACATCGGAATCGAGTGAAAATCCCTGCGATGAAAATACCGGCTGTCGGGCACGCGCCTGCAATAAACTCGCTGGCGTACCCAATCCATAGGGCTGGCGATGAGCTCTGTGCAGCGTACTGGTGCTTAGCCCTGGACGGTTTCTCGTGTTCATCTCAGTTTCTTATCCGATTGTTAGCTTGCGCAATCCTTGTCATTTCCTTATTAACCGCGTGCCCCGCCAGAATACGTAATGGCAGAACCTTTCTCATCATTACCACTGCTGCCTGTTATTTTGCTTACCGGCAACTCGGGACGCTCACGTTCTTTCAACTGTGCCGCACCGATCATCGGATTGCGCTGCTCACCACGTATCGTCTGGTTACGTTGTGAAAAGGCACCTTCTGTACCGGTTATGCTTTCATTACGTCTCCATGCCGCGCCGGTGATTGCAAACCCGCCTTCGCGACCGTCACCCGTCAAACGGTTGCGAGCAGAATCCATAGCTACCGGTGCAGGCTTAACGGGTGACATGATGGGCGCCGATCCATCCTGATAACGGAACTCGGGCGTACCTGAAACCAGACCTGTTGCCAGGTTGACCGGACCGGTAATGCGGCCAATCGCACCGTATGCTGTACCGCTGATTTTATTTGCATTGCCTGACTGGCCAGTGCGTGCAGGAGTAACGATGCTGAAAGCCCCTTGCGCAACTGGCGACTGCTTAACTGGCGCTGCTTCACGCGGCGCATCTGCAGGCCCGCGTGCCAATGGATGTGGATTGTTATTAGCGCCTCGCTGTGACACACGCTGGCTTGTTGTTGAATAGGGCGTACCGCTTAACGTTATTGACTCGCCGCGTTCTGCACCTGTTACCTTGTTGCCAACATCAATATTGGATCCCGTACCAGCATGAGCACCACGGCTGATAATCAGGGCGCGTGAAGCAGCCTGTTGAGTTGCATCGCAAAATGATTCGAACTGATCCGAGCCGGTATACTCCGTACCGGAAATGGCCAAACAACTGCCATGCTCATCACCCGTTACCTTTACACTGCGCCCCACTACAGCACCACTCACATTTATTCCCGAGCGTGTAGCAGATATACCAACTTTGTCCGGCGCCGGCCTGGAAACCGCTTTTGATTCCAGCTTGTCTGTGCTTAAGTACTCGTTGCCGGTCACTGCTTTATTCGCAGCTACCATTGTCCCGGTTACCCGGTCTCCGCGACTAGCATCAACACCACTGACCCGCTGTCCTGCGCCTGTCATTCCGACACCGACTTTGGCAGGTGAAGGCGAAGGTGTAGACGAACACAATGCCCCATACTGTTCAGCACCGATGTATTCGGTACCGGTAATGGCGCGGCATGCACCGGATTCAACACCGGTTATTTTGCTGTTGCGCTCCAGCTGCGAGCCACTTACCGTGGCACCGCTCAAGGTAGTACCAAACTCCACTTTGTTAGCTGTTGTATCTGGACGAACGCGACCGGAAGGACGACAGGCGGCATCATTGCCGCGACCATTCGCACATAAATCCTCGCGGCGTGCACGAGCAGCAGCACGGCCAGTCAATCCCGCTCCGGCTGCAGCTCTCATACTCATCGCTTTTACTGCTTTCTTCCCTTGACTGGAAAGCGCGCGACGCCGCTCCTGGCAAAGTTTGCGTACCGCAGAAGCAACCTGACCAACTACCGCTCCGGGTTCTTCAGCCACAATTGAACAGATATCGTCAATTGCATCTTCACGTTCAGCCTCGGCTTTACTTTCTGCACCAGCAGATATGGACGCCGGTTCATTAATTGACGCAATATCATTAGCCGTCGGCATGCATATTGTTTCCACTGGCTTGCGCGCGCCGCTCATCGCCGCACGCGAACTAGCTTCCGCAGCCACACTGATCGCCGCTTTGTTTTGCCCAAGCGCTGATTTTCCGCCGCGTGACATTGCTTCACGCCTGGCCCTTGAAAGTGCCTTGCCTGATGCGCTATCCAATGTAGAACCAGCAGTATTGGACTTTTTGTTTTCCGTTAAGTCGGCCATACTCTCATCCTTCCGTATTCATTCGTTACTTGCGCCAGACTCTCACCGTCGAGCGCAAGAAGCATGTACTGGAAACCCTATTTGTATTCTTTGCCACTAGGCCGCTTATCGTCCGCGAAACACCACAAATGAAGTTCCCTGACTTTGTGAATAGTTGTCATAACCGATAAGACGCACGTGGTTTCCCGGGTGTGCGCGGTGGCATGCTTCCAGCTCCTCCAGAACCACATCTACGGATTGTTCGCCAAACATCGGCAGCTTCCACATGTACCAGAAATAAGCATCTGCGCGAGCCGGCTCTACGTGCTCGATTCCCGGATTCCAGCCCTGCTTGATCAGATAAGTTATCTGACGACGGATTTTTTCCGGTGTCATTGTTGGCAAATACGAAAATGTTTCGTATTTAGGTGTAGAGACATAATCATGTATTTCAGCCATTTTCTATTCCTTTCTTGTTAGCGGTTGCAGCCTTGTAGCCATAAACCGAATGGGATTTATAAACTTCTGTCAAATTGTGTTTAACGGTTAACCACATCCAATTTGTCCACCGTATCAAATTCGAACTTGATTTCTTTCCATGTTTCCATCGCGATCTTCAACTCAGGACTGGACTTGGCGGCATTGGTCAGAATTTCTTTGCCTTCACGCTCGATTTCCCTACCTTCATTGCGCGCCTCCACGCATGCCTCAAGTGCCACACGGTTCGCCGCAGCTCCAGCTGCGTTACCCCATGGGTGACCCAGCGTACCGCCACCGAACTGCAATACCGAGTCATCGCCAAAGATGTTGACCAGTGCCGGCATGTGCCACACATGGATACCGCCAGATGCAACCGGGAAGACGCCAGGCATTGAGCCCCAATCCTGATCAAACATGATGCCGCGTGAGCGGTCTTCAGGTATGAAGGATTCGCGCATCAAATCAATCCATCCCAGTGTTGCTGCACGGTCACCTTCCAGCTTGCCAACGACCGTGCCTGAGTGAAGGTGATCACCACCGGACAGACGCAGAATCTTGGTCAGCACGCGGAAGTGAATACCGTGGTGCGGGTTACGGTCGAGCACAGCGTGCATCGCGCGATGTATGTGCAGCAACACGCCGTTCTTGCGGCACCAGTTGGCCAGACTTGTATTCGCTGTAAAGCCACCTGTTATATAGTCATGCATAATGATGGGTGCGCCGATTTCCTTGGCATACTCTGCGCGCTCTAGCATCATTTCACAGGTCGGTGCAGTAACGTTCAGGTAGTGACCCTTGCGTTCGCCGGTTTCAGCTTGTGCTGTCAGTGTCGCATCCTGCACAAACATGAAGCGATCACGCCAGCGCATGAACGGTTGGCTGTTAATGTTCTCGTCATCCTTGGTAAAGTCCAGACCTCCGCGCAAACACTCATAAACCGCACGACCATAGTTCTTCGCAGACAGACCCAGCTTGGGTTTGATGGTGCAACCCAACATGGGGCGGCCATACTTGTTCATTTTGTCGCGCTCAACCTGAATACCGTGCGGTGGTCCACCACAGGTTTTCACATAGTGCAGAGGAAATCGCACGTCCTCCAAACGCAAGGCACGAATCGCCTTGAAACCGAACACGTTACCCACCAACGACGTAAATACGTTAACCACGGAACCTTCTTCGAACAGATCGATTGGGTAAGCAACAAAAGCATAGAAGCAAGTATCATCGCCAGGCACGTCTTCAATGCGATATGCACGCCCTTTGTAATAGTCCATATCAGTTAACAGATCGGTCCACACCGTGGTCCATGTACCTGTCGAAGACTCAGCAGCAACGGCCGCAGCAGCCTCTTCACGATCGACACCTGCTTGCGGGGTGATCTTGAAGCATGCCAAGATGTCCGAATCCAACGGCGTGTATTCCGGCATCCAGTACGTCTGCCTATATTCCTTAACACCTGCCTCATACTTTTTTGCGGCCATGTCTACTCTCCTAGTGCTATAGTTAAAAAGTTTTGTTGGGACCGTCATATTTGAGTTCCGACGGTTGATTCCATTGTGCAAGAGTCATTAAATTAATAAAAGTTAATTAATTTAATTACTATAATTAATTATAATTAACCGTTATTTGAGAAAAACAAATCCAAACATGACGAACCCTTACTACGAGTGCCGGAACTGACATGCAGTCTCTACAGGCATAGAGAATTATTAAAGAGTTGTTTGATTAATGATAGTTAATTGTATTTACCGTAACGGTTTTCTATAATTTACCATTTGAAATCCACCGCTACCGCTAAAGTTGTGTTGATACGGCCTGACAATTACCCGAGCAATAAACTTAATCTGTTCCATTTTGGAGTGGGGAAAGCTACGAGATGGTCACCATAAATTACTGGGTAAAGTAAGGTGTTTGTACTACCGTGACCGGATTACGCTGTCTGAAATTGAGTGATTCACAGGTCTGACTCACAAGGCGATTAGAAAATGGCCAAAGGTGCCAGGGGTGGGAGTCATTATGTTAGACGTAGACCTCGCGGTAATTGTCGACATAACCATGGGGGCGGGTTTGGGTTCCATTGGAGGAATCGCTATCACACCTGACGGTTCGAGCGTCTATGTGGAACGGGATACCACCTCCGTAAACAGCCAACAACGTAGTTATTCTCAACATATTTTATGTACACACCCTAGACAATTTTTTATGAACAAATTTTTCTCTAAAAAGAACACAAAAGGCCCGCTATTGCGGGCCTTTTAAGTTTAAATCAACGTTTTATAAAAAACGTACTATTTAGAACGGAATATCGTCGTCAAAATTATCGAAGCTGCCTTTTGCTGGCGCCGGTGCGGCTTTGGCAGGTGCCGCGCTACCGGTTGAAGACGCCGGCTTGCTTTCCACTACCTCGAAACTGCCGGCGCCGGATGACTTGCCGCCCAACATGGTCATTTCATTGACCACGATCTCGGTAGTGTAACGATCCTGCCCTTCTTTGGTTTGCCACTTGCGAGTTTGCAGTTTTCCCTCGACGTAGATCTGCGAACCTTTCTTCAGATACTCGCCGGCAATTTCGGCCAGACGGCGGTAAAACACCAAATTATGCCACTCGGTTTTTTCCTGTTTCTCGCCGCTCTTGTCCTTCCAGTTTTCCGAAGTTGCCAGTGTCGCGTTGGTCACCGCCTCGCCACTGGTCATGTAGCGCGTTTCCGGATCTTTGCCCAGGCGACCTATCAGGATTACCTTGTTCACCGACATATCAAGCTCCCTTCATCACGAGTTTGTCTACCGCTGCTTCATCGAAGCCCTGCATGTCCACCTTGAGGGATGCGATGTTTTCCACTGCCACGACCATCGCTTCTTTCACACCCTGCAGTTGCATGAGCTGCTTTTGCAATTGTACCGCAGCCGCTTCATCCATCTTGGGTAAATGATACAGCTTGGTGCGCACCAGTGCCGGCGGCTTCATGGTAGATGCAACGATCAGCCACAGCAGCAGCATCACGATGGCGAACACGAACACCGAATTCCCGCCGATGAATTGCAGCAGCGCACCGCCGATTGCCGCACCCGAGAATGCACCCAGAAACTGGACGCTGCTATACACACCCATCGCGGTGCCTTTTGCTGCCAGCGGGGCGATCTTGCTGATCATCGAAGGTAGTGTCGCTTCCAGCACGTTGAACGCTGTGAAGAAAATCAGCAGCGCAGCAGCCACGCCCCACAAACTGTTCTGCGCAAACATCAGCAGTACCTGCGCGCACATCGCCAGAAATATCGACAGCATGAATATCTGTTTCATCTTGGCCTTCTTCTCCGCGATGATGATGGGCGGTACCATCAGCACAAATGCCACCAGCATTACCGGCAAATAGACATACCAGTGGTGCGACAAAGGCAGGCCATCTTTCTCCATCACGAACGGCACCTGCATGAATACCGACATCAGTATCGCGTGCAGCGAGAAGATGCCGAAATCAAGGCGCAACAGATCCTTGTTGCGCAGCACTTCGCTGAAATGTTTCCTGCTCGCCTCGGTATCGCTGTGGAAATGCGTGATCGCCGGATCAGGGATCATGAATTTCACCACCAGTATTCCCAGGAACGCCAGCACGCCGGTCAGCGCGAAGATGCCGGGGACATGTATCAGATTGTCGAGCATCGGCGAAAGCACCATCGATATCGAAAAGGTGACACCGATGGTAATACCGATCATCGCCATCGCCTTGGTGCGCACTTCTTCGCGGGTGAGATCGGCGGTGAGCGCCATCACCGCGGCGTTAAGCGCGCCGGCACCCTGCACCACGCGCCCGAAGATCATCCAGTAGATATCGTGCGCATCGGCGGCGATGAAACTGCCAATCGCGAACAAGACCAGGGCGAAGTAGATCACCGGTTTGCGCCCGTAGCGGTCCGACAACCAGCCGGAAGGGATTTGCAGCAACGCCTGGGTCAATCCATACGCGCCGAGCGCGATGCCTATCAGCAGATGGCTGTCGCCGCCGGGCAGATGTTGCGCATAGATCGCAAAGACCGGAAGAATAATGAACAATCCCAGCATGCGCAGGCCATAGATACTTGCCAAGCCAAAGCTGGAGCGACGCTCGATCGCGGTCATAGTGTCGGGTACTTTTTGCATGGGTGTCCTTGGATCAGTAATGATGGAGGGTCCTTATTTTAACAGCTCAACCCGACTCGGGCACATTCCCCTCACCAATGTAATGTGAGCAAATGTATCCTTGTTGAATCGCGTTGCTGACAGGCGATATGGCCGACGGTTCCGGCACGGTTTTGATCGGGATGTGAAGCACAAAAAACGGCCTATCCTTACCTCCCGCTATCCGTCAGGCGCAAGGATTGCGCGGCTACCGAAACACAATCAGGCTTTTGACAATTCGTGTTCGTCGTCCGGTTCGGCCGGTTTTACTTGGTTGCTGGCAAGCAACATATACACCGCCGGCAACACCAATAGCGTGAACAGAGTGCCGATGGAAAGCCCGCTGGCGATCACCAGACCCATGTTGAAGCGCGACGCCGCACCGGCCCCGCTCGCGGTAATCAACGGGACAACCCCCAGCACCATCGCAGCGGTCGTCATCAGGATCGGACGCAGCCGGATGCTGGCCGCCTCCTCGATCGCCTCGCGCTTGCTCTTGCCTTCCTGGCGCAGGTTGTTGGCAAACTGCACGATCAGGATACCGTGCTTGCTGATCAGGCCCATCAAGGTCACCAACCCGACCTGGGTGTAGATATTCAGACTGGAACCGCCAACCCCCAGGCTGATGAAAACCAGCGCACCGGCAATCGACATCGGCACCGACACCAGAATAATGAAGGGATCGCGGAAGCTTTCGAATTGCGCTGCCAGCGCCAGGAAGATGATGACCAGCGCGAACGAGAACATCGCGATGAAGCCGCTGGATTCCTGCATGAACTGGCGGGACTGCCCGCCGTAGTCTACCGAATAACCCGGCGGCAAGGTCTTGTCGGCAAGATTCTTGAGATAGTCCAGCGCTTCCCCGGTGGTCACTCCCGGTAACGCCACGCCTTGTATGGTCGCGGCATTGAGTTGCTGGAAGTGATTCAGCGATTCAGGCGTCGTTTTGGAGGTAATGTGAACGACACTGGACAACGGTACGGAAGTGCCGCTGGCTGTACGTACATAATAATTGAGTAACTGTGATGTGTTCAGGCGGTAGCGCTGCTGCACCTGCGGTATTACCTTGTACGAGCGTCCCGCCAGGCTGAAGTAGTTGACATAGCCTCCACCCAGCATGGATGCCAGCGAGTTGCCGATGTCCTGCATGGACAGGCCGAGCAGTGCAGCCTTGTTGCGGTCTATGACCACGGTGGATTGAGGCAGGTCGATACGCAGGTCCGTATTGAGGAACATGAACATGCCGCTCTTCTGCGCCTTCTGCAAAAATTTCTGCGTCACGTCATTCAAGCGGTCGAAGGGTTCGGTGGTACCGATAACGAACTGTATCGGCAGGCCGCGACTGCCCGGCAGCGAGGGGGGCTGGAACGCCACCGCCTGCGCACCCGCGATCTGGCTCAACTGATGCTGCACCACCGGTTGTAACTGACTCGTCGTCTTGCTGCGCTCATCCCACGGTTTCAACACCATGCCGGCAATCATTCGACCCGGCATGTCAATTTGAAAAACGTGTGCGGTCTCGGGATGTCCGGCATAGATTTTGTAATTCTGCTTCGCATAGGGCTCGCGCTGTTGCAAGGTCGAGTCAGGCGCAGCGGTCAGAGAGGCGATGATGACGCCCTGATCCTCCTGGGGTGCCAGTTCGTGCTTGGCACTGCCATACAGAAAATAGATACTGCCCAGCACGATCAAGGCAAACACCGCTGTTACCGGCAGGTAGTCGAGTGAATTGTGCAGCGTGCGCGCATAGAGACGGCGCACCTTGTCAAAGCTCGCGTCGATGAAATGTACAACGCGGGATTCCAGGCTGGTATCCTGCGCAAGATGGGGCCTGAGCAGGCGCGAGCACATCATCGGCGACAGGGTCAGCGCAATGATGGCGGAAACGGTCACGGTGCCAACCAGGGTAAACGCGAATTCGGTAAACAGTGCGCCGGTCAGCCCCCCCTGGAATCCGATCGGCACATACACCGAGATCAGCACGATGGTCATCGCAATGATCGGGCCGGCCAGCTCGCGCGCCGCATTGATCGCCGCCCGCATCGGCGCGACGCCTTCCTCGATATGGCGGTTGACGTTCTCCACCACGATGATGGTATCGTCCACCACCAGTCCGATGGCAAGCACGAAGGCAAGCAGGGTCAGCAGATTGATCGAGAAACCCAGCGCCAGCATGATGGCAAAGGTTCCGATCAGCGACAGCGGGATCGCAATCACCGGAATCAGCACCGAGCGCGGCGAACCGAGGAAGGCAAACACCACGAGTATGATCACCAGCAAGGACTCGGACAGGGTCTTGATCACCTCGTTGATCGAGCTGTTCACAAATTTGGTGGAGTCGTAGATGACCTTGCCGTCTATACCCTGCGGCAGCTGCGCCTGAAGCTCGGGCATCAGTTGGTTGACCCGCTTGACCACATCGAGCAGATTGGCGGCGGGCGCCACCTGAATGCCGATATACACCGCACTCTTGCCGTCGAACGCGACTTCGGAGTCATAGTTCTCTGCACCCAGCGTGACATTGGCAACGTCCTTCAATCGAACCATCGCATTGTTGGACTGCTTGATCACCAGGTTGCGGAACTCCTCCTCGGAGTGCAGGTTGGTGGACGCATCAAGATTGACCTGCACCATCATTCCCTTGGTGTTGCCCACGCCGGACAGGAAATCGTTTTTGGCCAGGGCGGTGCTGACATCAGACGCGGTCAGTCCGTAGGCGGCCAACTTCTTGGGATCCAGCCAGGCACGCAGCGCGAAATTCTTCGCACCGATGAGCTCCGCAGTTTGCACACCATCTACCGCCTGCAACTTGGGCTGCACCACGCGCAACAGATAATCCGTGATGTTGTTGGACGGCAACACCTTGCTGGAAAAACCGATATACATCGCATCAAGGGTCTGGCCGATGCTGATGGTCATGACCGGCTTCTGCGTCTGCGGGGGCAACTGGTTGAGCACCGAACTGATCTGCGCATTCATCTCGGTCAGCGCCTTGTCCGAATCGTAATTCAGCTTCAGGGTTACCGTAATCAGGCTGCTGCTGTTGGTGCTGGTCGATGACATGTAGTCGATGCCGTTGATCTGGGAGATCGCATTTTCCAGCGGCGTGGTGATGAAACCGGCCACCAGAGCCGGATCGGCACCCGCATAGGTGGTACTCACGGTGATCACCGCATTCTGTGTGCGCGGAAATTGCAACACCGGCAGGACACCAAACGAACGCAGCCCCAGCACCAGTATTACCAGGCTGACGACCATGGCCAACACCGGCCGCCGGATAAATAGATCGGTAAATTTCATTGCGGCAGTTCCGTGTTATTCATCCTTGGGTTCGGGATTAGCCTCGTTGCTCGGCTCGATATCGTTGTTGACGGTAACGGATGAGCCGTTGTGCAGTTTGACCTGCCCTGCGGACACCACGACATCTCCCGCCTTGATTCCCTTGAGCACGGCCACCTGGTCGCCGCGTGTATCGCCAGTCGTGACAAATACCTGCTTGACTATCAGTTTCGGCTTGCCCTTGGCATCCGTGCCCTGCTGTTCGGTCAAAAACACGATATTTCCATACGGGTTATAGGTGACCGCGGTTTGCGGAAGCGTGATATAGCGCTGCGGCTTGCCGGTTGAGATGTCCACCGTTGCGTACATGCCGGGCAATAGCCGATGTTGCGGATTTTTCAGTTCTGCCCTCACTTTGACGTTGAGCGTGCCGGTATCCACCTCGGGATTGATCACCGAAATTTTTCCGTCAAATTGTTCGCCCGGATAAGCATCGGTCCTCGCCGACACCTTCTGCCCGGCATGTATCATGCTGATATTCTGCTGCGGCACCGAGAAATCCAGATAGATCGGATCCAGCGACTGCAGCGATACCACCGGCGTGCCGGCATTCAGGTATTGGCCCACGCTCACCTGACGGATACCGACACGACCCGAAAACATCGCGTGGATGGACTTCTTGTTCACCATTGCCTGTTGTTCAGCCACAGCGGCATCAGTCTGCATCAGATTCGCCTTGTCAATGTCCAGCACCTGCCGGCTGATCGCCTTGAATTCGAACTGCTGCTTGTCCCGCCCGTAAGTGGTCTTGGCCAGGGCAGAAGCTGCCTGGAGCGCGTGCAGTCTGGCAACGTCGCTATCGGCAACCAGTTCCACCAGCAGCTTTCCTTTCTTGACGTCTTCGCCCTGCTTGAAGTTGATGGCGGATACAATACCGGTCACCTCCGGACTGACTTGCACGCCATTTATCGCGCGCAAGCTGCCCACCGCTTCGAGCTTCGGCAACCATTCCTGATAGTCGGCCTTGATGGTTGAAACCGTTTGAGGCTCATTGCCCATGGATGACATGAATTTTTTCATCATGTGCCCCTTGAACGCCTGGAAGCCGAAAATGCCGCCGAATACCACCCCGGCCAAAACGAGCATGATCACCATTCGTTTTGTCATTGTCGCTGTCTCCGTTTTAACTGCTGCTGGTTTGTCATCGAATTCATTGTTTGTCTACCCCTGTTGTTTGGTGCCCAGTCTGACCCGGCTCATCGTCGCGATTCCACCACCCTCCGCCCAATGACTGGAACAGGGCGGCAGTATCGGCATAACGGCTGGCCCGTGCCTGCGCCAGCGCGATCCGGGTCTGCTGGTATGCCTGTTGGGCGTTGAGCAGCCCCAGATAGCTGGCCGCTCCGATCTGATATTGTTTCCGCGTAATATCAAGACTGTCGGCTGCGGATTGCGCGGCCGCCGTCTGGGCTGCAAAGATGCGGTTGTCGGACTGCAATGCATCCAGCACATTGGCCACATCCTTGAAAGCCGACAACACCACGCCGCGGTATTGCGCAGCAGCCGCGTCGTAGGCGGCGACCGCCGCACGTTTCTGGTGCAGCAGCGTGCCGCCGCGGAAAATCGGCTGCAGCAGCCCGGCGCCGACGCTCCATATCCCGCTTCCCGCTGAAAACAGGTCGCCGGCGCTGTTGGCAACCGAACCGGCTCCGGCACTGAGGGTGAGTTGCGGGAACATGTTGGCGGTGGCCACACCGATCTGGGCGCTGGCAGCATGCAGCTGGGATTCGGCGGCACGGATATCGGGACGCTGCTCGACCAGTTTGGAAGGCAGACTTACCGGCAGTTCCTGCGGAAGCTGCAGCATGTCAAGATCAAACGATGCCACCCCGTTTTCGCTCGGGAAATAGCCGGCGAGCGCGGACAGTTGATTACGGATCTGGGTCAGTTGCTTTTCCAGCTGCGGCAAGTTGGCGCGGGTTTGCGCCAGCGCGGTTTGCTGTGCCAGCACGCTGGACTGCGAAACACCGCCCACGCTGAATTGCTTCTGCAACAAATCAAGCTGCTGTGCTTCGGCATCGATGATCTCACTGGTCGCCGCGATCTGCGCGCGCAGCGAAGCTTCCTGCACTGCGGTGGTGACCACGTTTGCGGTCAGCGTCAGATAGGCGCCCTCAAGCTGGAATCGCTCGAACTCCTGCTGCGCCTCCACCGATTCCAAACCCCTGCGGGCAACGCCGAACAGGTCTATGCCATAGGAAACACTCACCGATGCGTTATAAAGTGTAAACAATGAACCCGGGAAACGCTGGTTATTCTGGGCACCGCCGGTCTGTTGCCGGACGACCGAACCGTTGGCATTTACGGAGGGATACAGCGTGCCTTCCGCTGCATAGACATTTTCCCGGGCCTGACGCAAAGTCGCCTGTGCCGCCTGGAGATTCGGGTTGGCTTTGAGCGCACGCTCGACCAACTGGTTAAGCGCCGGAGAATGGAACAGCTCCCACCACTGGGCAGGAATATCCCGGCCCGCGTCGAACTGCTGAAATTGGACTGTTGGATCCGCCGACGGGGAATGAACTGTTAGCGGCTCGGCGGTATAGCCTTTCACGGCAGGGGGAGCCGGCTTTTGAAAATCGGGGCCCACGGCACAACCGGACATCAGCACAGCGATGGTCGATACAACGGCAAGTTTTTTAATCGGCTTATTCACAGTTAGTTATCAAATCTTCAACAATACAATCATTACAAATCTTAAAACGCCATTGC
>Ga0307375_10001022_pt1 | contig 31934 bp, 13 predicted proteins | sample TR1MG_FD_202531 | JGI IMG/M metagenome (GOLD analysis project Ga0307375, IMG submission 202531) | Soil microbial communities from Risofladan, Vaasa, Finland - TR-1 | ecosystem: Environmental > Terrestrial > Soil > Coastal area > Acid sulfate soil | place: Finland: Risofladan, Vaasa | collected... | reverse complement strand
GATTGAGGCTATCGAAAAGCTATCGAGTGACAGCTCGGTGAACGAGCTTCATACGCTCCACCCATTGGTAACACAGGCGCGATGGTTGTTTGGACCTGAATTCGATTCGCCAGAGTACGCATCAAATGTGTCGCTGCGTAATGCAGTGAAGAAAGTATTCGGAAAAGACCTAGCCAATGACGCCTTTCCAAATAGCAGGCGTCGACCAGACCTCGTCGTAATGGGCAATGCAACCTTCTCGATTGTGGGTACTGAGCAGTTTGATAGCGGGCGCAGCAATCTCACACAAATGCGCGACGTATTAATAATTGAACTCAAGAGGGGCGGTGCGAAGATTGGTCGTGATGAAATGAATCAGGCGTCTGGCTATGTTGAAGACTTGCTCGGTTGCGGATTGGTTGATGGCACTCCATTTATAAAGGCCTACGTTGTTGGGCACGCGATAGATGAACGCACTGAACCCGTACGGTTAGTGGGGGAAAAGCCAGTGAAAGGTCGAATCGAGGCCACGACGTATGGTCAATTGGTTCGCACCGCACATCAACGCTTTTTCCGCCTGAAGGAAAAAGTGCCGGCGCGCTACGAGGAAATGTCAGGACAGGACTTACTAAAACGTGTTCTCGACGACGAACCCGAGCAACTTCGTCTTGATGAGAAAACCGGTACCTAGCGGTATGGCGGACCGGAAACAGGGGTCGAGGCGAGAGCTCTCGTTGCCGGTCACGTTATGTCTGCACTGGCAGACGGCGTAGCCCCTCTAACAAGACGCGCGTCGCGCGGCAGTGTTTGGGCCAATGAATGCAGTATAGAAGACCAGCGCGTTCTGGTACTCGTCAATATAGACCTGCGATAACTCGATATCCACAATGAACAGACTCGTCCGGGCCCTGTTTCTGAGGCTTTACTAATGCTCCAATTGGCCCCGGGGGCTCGCGCCGTTATCCGCGACGAAGAATGGCTCCTGCGGCGGGTTGACTCCGCTACCGACGGAGGCTGGCTCCTTACGTGCGACGGGATTTCAGAACTGGTCCGTGGAAAGGTAGCGCTATTCCTTACAGAACTCGAAGAACAGATAGAGGTACTCAATCCAGCGGAAACTGAATTGGTGCCCGACACTAGCCCAACCTATAACGCCAGCATGCTGTACTTAGAAAGCATGCGCCGGCGCAGCGTGGCAAATGACGAGGAAATTCACCTCGGCCATCGCGGCGTGATGAATCTTGTGCCCTACCAGATTGACCCCGCGCTCCAGGCATTGAAGCAACCTCGGTCGCGCATCTTAATTGCCGACGCGGTGGGCCTGGGCAAGACGCTGGAGGCTGGTATCTTGGCCACCGAGCTCATCCAACGTGGTCGTGGCAAGCGCATCCTGGTGGTCACGCAGAAAGCCATGCTGACGCAATTCCAGAAAGAGTGGTGGAGCCGATTTTCTATCCCGCTGGTTCGGCTCGATTCTGTGGGTCTGGCCCGCGTCCGAAATCGCATTCCGGCCAACCACAATCCGTTCAACTACTTTGACCGCAGCATCATCTCCATCGACACGCTGAAGAGCAATCTCGAGTATCGCAACTACCTCGAGAACGCCTGGTGGGACATCATCGTCATCGACGAGTGCCACAATGTGGCGGCGCGGGCAGGCGAAACGGGGCTGTCGCGCCGGGCGCGCCTGGCCAAGCTGCTCGCCACCCGGTCCGACACGCTCATGCTGCTCTCTGCCACGCCCCACGATGGCTCAGCGCGCAGCTTTGCCTCGCTGATGAGCCTCTTGGACCCCACGGCAATCTCAGACCCCGACTACTACACGCCGGAGGATTTTCGCAGCAAGGGTCTGGTCATCCGGCGATTCAAGAAGGACATCCGCGACCAGGTCACTGCCGATTTCCAGGAACGCAAGACGACGTGCCTGCGCCAAGCGGCCAGCGCCGAGGAGGAAGCGGCCTATCGCGCATTGCTGGACGTAGCATTCACTCAGGGTGGTCAGCATAACGCTGGCCGGCAACAGGAGCTGCAACGCGTTGGCCTGCAGAAGGCATTGTTCTCTAGCCCAGCGGCAGCCCTTGAGTCGACCAACAAGCGCATCAGCGTGCTCAAGGGTAAGTCCAGCCCAACGGCCGACGAAAACGCCGAGGTTGCCGGGTTGGAGGTGCTGAAGGCGGCGTTGCAGGCGCTCACTCAGGACAGTACAGCGCAGAGCTTCAGCAGGTACCAAAAGCTCTTGCAGTTGCTGCGCTCGGCTGATTTCGGCTGGCAGAAGGACGATGCGTCCGACCGACTTGTCATCTTCTCTGAGCGGCTTGAGACGCTCTCTTGGCTGCACCGGCAACTCAGCAGGGACCTGCAGTTTAAGCCTGGACAATTGGAGGTACTGCAGGGTGAAATGACCGATACCGAGCAGCAAGAACTAGTAGAGCGTTTCTGTCGCCTCGACGACCCGCTGCGCGTGCTGCTGTGCTCCGACGTGGCCAGCGAAGGTTTGAACCTGCACTACTTCTCCCATCGGTTGGTCCATATGGACAATCCGTTTTCGTTGATGGTTTTCCAGCAACGCAACGGACGTGTGGATAGGTATGGTCAACGGCACCAGCCGCACATCGTGTACCTGTTCACTGAGACGGTGAACGAGAAGATTCGAGGCGACCTGCGCATACTCGAAATTCTCCAACGAAAGGACGACCAGGCCAATGTCAACCTCGGGGACCCGTCGGCATTTCTCAATGTGTACGACCCTGACAAGGAAGCCGAGAAAGTCAGTGGCTTCATGGCCGATGGTCTCTCCCCAGAACAGGTGGAAGCGATGCTGGACAAGGCGGCCGCAGCCAAGGACGACAACGACGGCGACTACCTGATGACGCTATTCGGTGGCAGCGGCGACGCCACCATATCCTCGGACGGTAGCGCTACACCTTCGGCTATAGCAGATAGCAGCCTAGCCCACATCGACGCTCCGGCGTCGTTGTTCGACAACGACTTCCACTACGCGAAGACTGCGCTCACGCAGCTCAACCAGGGCCAGACATTGTGCCAGTGGGCGGCGCATGACATCGACCAAATCGTCGCCATCACTGCCCCGCTGGACCTGCAGGAGCGACTGCGCCAGCTGCCGCGCGAAGTCCAGGCCGAGAACGACTACTATTCACTCTGCGCCGACCCCCGGCGCATGGCCGAGGCCATCGAGACTGCTCGCCAGGCCCGCGCTGAAGATGACACCTGGCCCCAGCTGCACTACCTGTGGCCGCAGCACCCCATCATGGACTGGCTGGGCGACCGTGTGCTGACGCACTTCGGTCGCCACAAGGCTCCACTGCTGCAAAGCCCTAAGCTGCAGCTCAATGAGCAGGCCTTCATCCTGATGAGCATAGTACCTAACCGCAAGGGTCAACCGCTGCTGGTGGAGTGGCAGGTCGCCTGCCGCCTGGTCGATGCCGCAGGGCGCGGCGACTTCACGCTGGAGCCCTTCGACACATTCGTTGTGCGCGCAGGCTTGAAGGCCGGCAAGCTGCCCAACCGAGGCCATGCGACCGAGCTGGCCACGACTACACAAGTCATGCAGGAAGCACTGCCCAAAGCGGTGGCGACCATGCACAGCTATATGGTGAAGCAGCAGGCTGCCTTTGCCACGCGCTTGGCTGGGCGTCTGGAAGGCACGCTAAACGAGCTCAAGCGACTGCAGGGTCGCCAGCTGGAGCAGCTCAAGCTCGACCTCGCACGTCAGCTCGAGACCGTCAAACGCGGTCGCTTCGAGCAGCGCAGCCAGCAAATCAACCGTGTCTTTGACGACTACCGGCAGTGGGTGCACGACACCATGACTACTGAACCCCAGCCCTGGATTCAGGTGCTCGCCGGCGTGCGCCACCCGGTCGCCGTGACCTCTGCTCCCGTCGGAGCCTGACCATGCCCGTCCTCGACGCCGTCCAGACATTCGCTGGCATCGCCAACGAAAACGAGTTCTACAGCCATCACTACTTGGCCGAGGTGTTCAAGGGCGATATCAAGGCCCGCCTCGACGCCTGGGAGACCGCCGAAGCTGCGCATCCCGGCGACGAAGCACACCGCGCTCCGCCCAAGCGCCTGCAGGCCTGGTCACAGAAATGGTTCGGCCTGCGCGGCCAGTTGCAGCGCGCCCACGACGACGCAGAGCGCTGGCAGGTCTTCACGCAAATCCAGACCGGGCTGCTCCAGGCCTTGGGCTATGCCGCGCCCGACCCACAGCCCACCAGCCATGAACTGGTGCCTGGCTTGCCGATACCGTTCTGGCACCTGCAGTTGCCGAAGCTGGCCGTCATTCCTGCCTATCAGCCGGGCGCCGAGAACGAAGACCTGCTGGACCACAAGCTTCTCAGCCTGCATTTCGGCGGCCAGCCCGTCGCGGGCGCGCTGCAGGGCGAGACTTGGGCCGACATGCTGTCAGATGCCGTCTTCGGCGCCGAGACCGCACCACGCTACGTGCTGCTGCTGGGCCTAGACCAGTGGCTGCTGCTCGACCGCTACAAGTGGCCGAACAACCGTGCGTTGCGCTTCGATTGGGCCGAAATCCTGGACCGAAAGGACGCCGACACCCTCAAGGCTTGCGCCGCGCTGCTGCACAAGGACTGCCTGGCTCCAGGCGAAGGCAATAGCCTGCTTGAAAGCCTGGACGAGAACGCACACAAGCACGCGTTCGGCGTCAGTGAGGACCTGAAGTACGCGCTGCGCGAAGCTATCGAGCTGCTCGGCGACGAGGCTGCGAACCAGTTGCGCCAGCAGGCCGCCGACACCAAGAAGGGCTTCTTCAGCGGCAAGGACCAGCTCGACCCCGCCGACCTCAGCCTCGAATGCCTGCGCATGGTGTACCGGCTGCTGTTCATGTTCTACATCGAAGCCCGGCCCGAGCTTGGCTACGTGCCTATCGCCAAGAGCGAGGTCTACCTGAAGGGCTACAGCCTGGAGAGCCTGCGCGACCTGGAGATGCAGCCGCTCAACACACCGCACGCGCGCGATGGCAGCTACTTCGACGCCACGCTGCGTCGGCTGTTCAAGCTGGTGGCCGAAGGCTGCGGGAACAAGGCAGCCACGCAGCACCAGCTGGGAAACACCATCGCTGGCGCCAAAGACACCTTCGCGCTGGCTCCGCTGGACAGTCGCCTCTTTGACGACAGTACGCTGCCGATGCTGACCAAGGTGCGCTTTCCAAACCACGTGTGGCAGACCATCATTCGCCTGATGTCGCTGACCCGCGGGCAGGGGCGGGGGCGGCGCAGCGGACGCGTGAGCTATCAACTGCTGTCCATCAACCAGTTGGGCGCCGTCTACGAGGCGCTGCTCAGCTACCGAGGCTTCTTTGCCGCGGAAGACCTCTATGAGGTGAAGCCGGCGCCGAAGAAGAGCCGCGCGTCCGCCGACGACATCGAAGGTGATGGCGACGACGGCGATGACAACGACGTAGCCGGCGACAGCGAGTCCTCAAGTACATTCGGCCGCCGCGCCCGCGCCAGCGACAGTACCGAGGCGGACAAGCTGGAGAACGCTTGGTTCGTGCCCGCCGGCCGTCTGAACGACTATAGCGAAGACGAACGCGTCTACGATATCAACGACGCCGGCCACCGGGTGCTACGCCGGCACGCCAAGGGCAGTTTCATTTATCGCCTGGCCGGGCGCGACCGGCAAAAGAGCGCCAGTTACTACACGCCGCAGGTGTTGACGCAGTGTTTGGTGAAGTACGCGCTGAAGGAGCTGCTGAACAGCGAGCGGGTGAAGAAGGCCGACGACATCCTCACCCTCACGGTTTGCGAGCCCGCCATGGGCAGCGCTGCGTTCCTGAACGAGGCTGTCAACCAACTGGCCGATGCCTACCTGGAGCGCAAGCAAGCCGAATTGGGCCGTCGCATTCCGCACGACGACTACCCGCAGGAGTTGCAGAAAGTGCGCATGGTCCTGGCCGACCGCAATGTTTTCGGGGTGGACCTGAACCCGGTGGCAGTGGAGCTGGCAGAGGTGTCGCTGTGGTTGAACGCCATCTATGGCGAGGCGGACGAGACCGGTCGCCCGCTGCCGGCCCGCGTGCCCTGGTTCGGGTATCAGCTCTTCGCCGGCAATAGCCTCGTCGGCGCGCGGCACCAGGTCTACAAACCCGGTGCTCTGCTCAAGGGTGCCAAGCCGGCTTGGCACGAAGAACCGCCGCGCCAGGTGACTGCGGCCATGCCTCGCCGCGCCGACGACATTTGGCACTTCCTGCTGCCCGACCCAGGAATGGCCGACTATACGGACAAAGAGGCCAAGAAGCTTTACCCGCAGGACTTCGAACGCATTAAGGCTTGGCGTAAGGCCTTCAACGCCCCCCTAAGTCACTACGAAGTAAGCCGGCTGCAGCAGCTCAGCATCAAGGTGCAGGAACTGTGGGAAGAGCATGCTAAGGCCTTGGCCCGCGACCGCGCGCGCACCGAGGACGCAGTGGACGTGTGGCCCCACCGCAAGGCAGCACAGGCCGATGAACAAGCACACATTACCCGAGCCCAGAAGGAAGCCATCCGCCGGCAGGGCCTGCTGAACGAGGATGGCGACCTGGCCACGCCGTTCAGGCGCCTGAAGCTGGTGATGGACTACTGGTGCGCGTTGTGGTTCTGGCCCATTGCCGAGAGCGCCAGGTTGCCGAGCCGTGAGGCCTGGTGGATGGAGGTGGGTGCCATCTTGGAAGGCAATGTCATCGACATTGCACCGCAAGCGTCGCTTGACCTGCCGGTGGTCCTGCCGCGGGTATCGCGGACGCTTGTGCCTGAAATTCAACCCGCGTTTGAAGGTTTCGAGACTCAACTGTCACTGCCTAACTCAATAGAGCCAGCAAAGCTCCACGACAAGTTCGGCCAGCTCCGTATCAGCCGTTTGCGCGAACACTTCCCACGTGTAGCCCTTGTGGATGGCATCGTAGCGAACCGACGTTTTATGCACTGGGAACTATATTTCGCCGACGTATTACTTCAACGCGGCGGCTTTGACCTCATCCTAGGAAATCCCCCTTGGCTCAAGGTGGAGTGGAACGAGGCTGGCGTAATGGGCGAATTTAATCCCTCATTTGCGATTCGCAATTTTAGTGCCACCGAACTTGCCCGCTTGCGTTCCGAGGCGTTTTCTCGCCACATTGGACTGCAGGGTGCCTGGATAGCTGAACTCGAAGAGGCCGAAGGCACCCAGAACTTTCTTAACGCGCTCCAGAACTACCCCGTTCTCAGAGGTGTACAGACCAATCTGTATAAGTGTTTTTTGCCAACGGCCTGGGCGCTAAATGGGCCGCATGGCGTAACAGCGCTACTGCATCCCGAAGGCCCCTATGACGACCCAAAGAGTGGCGCGCTGCGAGAAGCAGTGTATTCGCGGCTGCGGGCGCATTTTGGATTCGTCAACGAATTTCAGCTGTTCGCCGAGATAGACCACCATAATAAGTACAGTGTCAACATCTATGGCCCGCCGCGTGACGTGCCAGCCTTCGACCAACTGGCTAACCTGTTCAATCCTGCAACAGTGGACGCCTGCTATCAGCACGACGGCAGTGGGGAAGTCGGCGGCTACAAGAATGCCGTAGGCCAATGGAACACAGCAGGGCATGCCCAGCGCATCGTTCGTATTGACGACTCTACGCTAGAGGTGTTTGCCAAGCTTTATGACGAGTTTGGTACGCCGCCGCGTCGCGCTCGACTGCCGGCACTTCACGCGAAAGATTTGAGTAGTGTTCTCCGCAAACTCGCCCAGTATCCAAAGCGCCTCAGAGACCTCAAAGGCGCATATTGTCAAACGCCTTCGACTTGCTGGCACGAGCACTCTTCCCAACGAGATGGTGCGATTTCTCGTCGAAAGCCGGGCGACAACACATTCCCCGCAGATACCTCACAACTGATTTTTTCTGGCCCACATTTTTATCTTGCTAATCCGCTCTATAAATCACCGCGACGTGTTTGTATCTCCAACGGGCACTACGACCCTCTGGACCTAACCAATCTTCCCAGCGATTACTTGCCCCGCGCAAATTACATGCCCGCATTAAATAGGCAAGATTTCTTCGCCAGAGTTGCGCGCGTTACGTGGCGAGAAGAAGGGGCTGCGCGCGAGAAGCTATTCACGGATTACTATCGACTGGCTGCTCGAAAGATGATTCCGACCTCAGGCGAACGCACCCTCGTTCCAATTCTTATTCCGCGTGATGTCACCCATATTGACGGCGCGGTGTCTTTCGCATTTGCATCGACGTCTGAGCTGATGCTAGTTCTAGCTTCCTGGACATCTTTGCTCGCGGACTTTGTCGCAAAAAGTACAGGTAAGCCCAATTTCGGAGGTGATTCGGCTGAATCATTGTTTGTGCTGACTGCTACGGGTCGACGCACCAATGTCATTTCACGTGTTGCCGTTTTGAATTGTCTTTCTCTCTACTATGCGGACCTCTGGGCACATGTTCTGGACAAACCTTTCTAGTACTTGGACTAGGGACAGTGCGCTGCGCAGCGATTACGCGCGCCGAATGGCGTTGGTTGAAATTGATGTCCTGGTGGCACAAGCCCTAGGCCTAGCCCTTGATGAATTGCTGCTTATCTATCGTGTGCAGTTTCCGATAATGCAGAGCTACGAGCGCGACACCTGGTACGACATCACTGGCCGCATCGTCTTCACCAACAGTAAGGGCCTGGTCGGCGTGGGCCTGCCGCGCAAGGGCAGCCGCAGCACCCCCAAGACCCGCATCCGCACGACCGAGGGCAAAACCCGTGACGGCAACTTCGGCTGGGAAGACCTCTACAAGGACGGTCAGTGGCTGGTGCCCGATGACACTGTCGTCACCCAATGGGTGACCGACGACACGCTGCCCGGCGGGCCGCGCATCGTGGAACGTCACTACACGGCGCCGTTCGCGCGTGCCAGTCGTGAAGACGACTACCGCACGGCATGGGCCCATTTCGAGTCCGAAGCTGGAGAGGGAGGCCAGGTATGAACGGTGGCTACTTCGCCCCGGATTGGCGGGCCAAGGTCACGGTGCCGGTCAAACCCGTGGGCGAGCGCCAGGAGTTTTTCGATGGCGGCGATGTGTCCGTCTGCGAAGGTACTATGGCAGCATTCCTGAGGGATTTGCGTGCTAAAGCGGACGAGCTGGCCGCTCACCACTCAAGACAGGCTAAGAAGAAGTAGCAGCATGCTTCCCTCACTCCTTGCGCGCGACATACAGGCCGGACTGAAGCAATTCCTCGTTGCCGGCTTCGAACCGGCCGACGACTTCATGCACGGCCTGATGAGCCGCTTCGTCGAGGATGAAGCAGCGTGGCTCAAGGGGCCGTACGTGCAGGTGGGGCTGCCGTTCGTGCGCGGCACGATGGGCCGCGGCTTCTTCTCGGCCTTCGAGACTGAGTTTCCGGGCTACAGCCACCAAGAGCGCGCATGGAATCGCCTGTCCAGTCAGCACCAGGCAGCCAACACACTGGTAGCCACCGGTACCGGGAGTGGCAAGACTGAGTGCTTCCTGTACCCAGTGCTGGACCACTGCGCGCGCGAGCGCTCGGACGGCCATCCGGGCATCAAGGCGCTGGTGATTTACCCAATGAACGCGCTGGCCATTGACCAGGCGCGGCGCATCGCGCATCTGGTGGCCTCGGTGCCTGCGTTTGTGGGTCTCCGCGTTGGCCTGTATGTGGGTGGCACGGCCGGCAAACCGGGCGAGGGGATGGTAATGACGCCCCAAGGGGTTATCACTGATAGAGACACGATGCGCAAGTATCCTCCCGACATCTTGTTGACCAACTACAAGATGCTCGACTACCTGATGCTGCGCCCGAAAGACCGGCAACTCTGGGATGCCAACACCCCAACCACTTTGCGTTATGTGGTAGTGGATGAATTGCACACGTTCGATGGTGCCCAAGGCACCGACCTGGCGTTGCTGCTGCGCCGCCTGCAAGCAAGGCTGAAGATGGAGAAGGACCACCTGATATGCGCGGGCACTTCGGCGACGCTGGGTGTTTCGTCCGACACGGTCCCACTACGGGAATACGCGCGGCAAATCTTTGGCGTGGTGTTCGACGCGGACTCGGTCGTCATGGAAAACCGGCAGTCTGTCGGCGTTTTCCTGGAGGAGGCCACAGTCGACTTCATGTTCCTGTTTCGACCGGAACTCGACGCCGCCCTGGAGGTATCCCAGTACACCTCCCCGCAGGCTGCGGTCCATGCGTGGTTCGGCATGTTCTTTCCGGATGAGGCGCCACCATTGGATGTGAACGACCCCGATTGGCGCCGAAGCCTGGGGCAGCTGCTCAAGCGCCATCAGTTGTTCGTGAACCTGCTCAAGCTGCTCAAGGGCGGCGTACTGGGCTATCGCGAGCTGACCGAAGCCTTCGCGCGCAACATGTCGTCTGCCAGTCACGCCCAGGTCGAGCGGGTGCTCGACGCGCTATTGGTGCTAGTGGCTTGGGCGCTGCGCGAGGGCAACCAGCCCTTGGTGACGCTGAGGGTTCAACTGTGGGTGCGCGAGCTTCGGCGCATGGTGGGCAAGCTTGCTGCTAGCCCGCAGGACGTTCGTTTTCGTAGTGAACGTGACCTGCCCGCCGAACGTGACGGCGTCTACCTGCCGATGGTGCAATGCAGCCAGTGCCGCACCACCGGCTGGCTGTCTCGGCTGGTCCAGGGCAGCAACAAGCTTTCCACCAAGTTGGACGAAATTTATAACACCTGGTTCTCGCGCCGGCCTGAGGCGGCACGTCTGTATGCCGCGGCTAGCATCGGCCGCCCTCATGTGGACGGGGTGAACCAATACGCTTGTGTGGCCTGCGGCAACGTTCAGCAAGGCGCTGGCGCCTGTCTGGCCTGCGCGCACCAGGAACTGTTGGCGGTTTTCCGCGTGACGGCACAGCGCACGCAGGTGGTGGGGCAGGCGCAGTACACCCGGCACGACGACACTTGCCCGGGCTGTGGCGAGCGTAACGAACTGCTGCTGCTAGGTGCCCGCAATGCCACGCTGGGTTCGCAGGTAGTGGAGAACACGTGGGCCAGCGTTTTCAATGACGACAAAAAGTTGATTGCCTTTTCGGATTCTGTGCAGGACGCGGCGCACCGAGCCGGTTTCTTCGGCGCCCGCACCTACCTGAACAACGTCCGTACGGCCTGGGCGCATGTGATGGATGAGCTGAAAGTGTCGTCGCTCCAGTGGTCGGCCTTCCTGGTCCTTGCCGAGGCGCAGTTCGACAACGCGACCTCGGTGCTGCACATGGGCTCGGAGAAATTTGTGTCTGAATTCCTGGCGCCCAACATGACCTGGCAGCATGACTGGGCCGTGGAGTTACTACAACACCAGAGGCTGCCTTCAAATTCGCGGCTGCCGACCAGAGTGAGGAAGCGCCTGCTGTGGCAGCTCTACAGCGACCTGACCTACCAGAGCCAGCGCGGCCGAACGCTGGAGCGCGTCGGCAAAGCGATGTTGTCGGTGCCGTGGGCTCGGGTGGATGACGTGGCACAGCGGCTGCTGCCAACGTTCCGAGAGCAGTTCGGTGCCCACGGCCTGGACCAGCACACCGTGTCGCAATGGCTGTGGGGCACGTTGAATCACATGCGCCGACGCGGCGGCGTAATGCATCCCGAGCTGAACGCCTACGCGGGCGACGGCAACGTGTGGGCCCTGACAAAGACCGGTGGCCGGGGCGAGTGGATGCCCAAGATGGGCGAGTACACGCCTCGGCCTGTCATGCTGACGCTTGGCAAGCAGCGCGATTTCGACAAGCTCAGCGGTGCCACGCGCGCCAACTGGTACGACCGCTGGGCCGCGGCGGCGCTGGGTCGCCAGAGTCTGCTGGCCAAGGGCATGGCGCGGGACATGTACCAGATGGCCTTCGATGCCATGGTGACGGATGGCATTCTGCTGGTGACCCAGCATCACCAGGGCGACACGTTGGCTCTGGCACCGGACGCCTTGCACCTGGAAACCGACGTCGCCTTCGTGGCAGCGGCCGGCAGCATGCGCAAGTTGGCCGTGCCTCGCCTTGATGCGGAGCATCTACTCGGCATGCCGTGCTTGGACGCCGTCGATTCGCAGTACGAGATGCTCGTTCCTGCCGTGCACGACTGGTGGGCTCGGCGTTTCAGTCAAGGCGACCTGCGCCGTGTGATTGCGGCAGAGCACACGGGCCTGCTCGAACGCCCAGTGCGCGAGGCCCTGGAGGGCCGGTTCAAGGACAAGAACCCGAAGCCCTGGTACGAGAATTTGCTGTCGGCCACGCCGACGCTGGAGTTGGGTGTCGATATCGGGGAGCTGTCCTCGGTACTCCTGTGTTCGGTGCCACCCAACCAAGCGAGCTTCCTCCAACGCATGGGGCGTGCCGGCCGGCGGGACGGCAACGCCATGACCACGACGCTGGCCGATGGCAACAGCCCGCATGACCTGTACTTCTTCGCCGAAACTGAGGAGATGATTGCAGGCGAGGTGGCGCCGCCGGGTGTCTTCCTGCAGGCCGCAGAGGTTCTGCGCCGTCAGCTGTTCGCGTTCTGCATGGACGATTGGGTGGCGAGTCTGAGCAATCTATCCGCGTTGCCCGAGAAGACATCCCAGGCGCTGGACGCACTGGAGCAGTCAAAGCAGGACCGATTCCCGTACCTGCTTTGCGACCACGTTTTAAAGCACGAGCAGCGTCTGTTCGAAGCGTTCATGCAATTGCTAGACAAGGACGTGGACGATGTCGTGCGTGCCCGTCTCTGGGACTACATGCAGGGTCAAGGCGAGGTTGACGGCCTGCGCCAGAAGCTGATGAAGGCGCTCGAAGAGTTGGTGGACGAGCGCCGGACGTACAAGAAACGTAAGGACGAACTGGACAAGGCCAAAGCCCGGGCACAGCAGAGGCCTCAGGACGAGGCCACGAAGAACGAAATCGACAACCTGCTGCGCGAACGTGACACGCTTCTGGAACTGATAAAGGAAATCAACTCCCGCGACCTGCTGAACACGCTCACGGACGCGGGCTTGATTCCGAACTACGCCTTCCCCGAGTCAGGCGTCGAGCTGAAGTCCGTGCTCTGGCGCAAGCGAGGTTCGGACGAGCCAGGGCAAGGAGCCTACGTCACGCTGACCACGCAAAAGTACGAGCGGCCGGCGCAGTCGGCACTCTCGGAGTTCGCGCCGGAGAACCGCTTCTACGCGAACCAGCGGCGGGTCGAGGTGGACCAGGTAAATATGAACCTGGCCAAGACCGAGGATTGGCGCTTCTGCCCAAGCTGTCACCACATGCAGAACCTGACCATGGAGCCGGATGTCCATTCGACCTGCCCACGGTGTGGCGACCCGATGTGGTCGGACAGCGCGCAGCGCCGGACGCTGCTGCGGTTCCGGCAGGCGATTGCCAACAGCAACGACACTGACGTTCGCATCGACGACAGCGCGGAAGACCGCGAGCCGAAATACTACGTTCGACAGCTGATGGCGGACTTCCTGCCGACGAACGTGCGGGAGGCCTGGAAGATTCCCACCGGCGGCATGCCCTTCGGCTTCGAATTCATTTCGCACGTGACATTCAGGGATGTGAATTTCGGTGAACTGTCTAAGCCGGGAGAGACGTTCAAGGTGGCCGACAAAGAGACATCCCGGCCGGGCTTTAAGCTCTGCAGACATTGCGGCAAGGTGCAGAAGCCACCGCGCCGCGGCGGTGAAGACGGAGCGCAGAACCACAGTTTCGATTGCTCAAAACATGGCAACGAAGACCCTTCGAACCTGCTGGAGTGCCTGTACCTTTATCGCGAGTTTGAGTCCGAGGCGCTTCGCATCCTGGTGCCGTACACGAAGAACGGCGTCGATGAACGCGTAATTCAGTCATTCATGGCCGCCGTCCAGCTGGGGCTGAAGCGCCGTTTCGGCGGCAAGGTTGACCATCTTCGCATGGTCCTGCAGGACGAACCCGGCAAGGACGGCGGGCCGCGCAAGTACTTCGTGATGCTGTACGACTCCGTGCCCGGCGGTACGGGCTATCTGCATCAACTCCTGGCGCAGGATGCACGGACTCTGGCCGAAGTGCTGCGCATGGCGCTAGATAAATTGACCGACTGCTCTTGCAACCAGGACCCGGAGAAGGACGGTTGCTACCGGTGCCTCTACCAGTACAGGCTCGGTCGCAGCATGGAGCTGGTGTCGCGCGACAACGCAAAGGCGGTTTTGGGTGAATTGGTGGCTTCGCTTGGCCAACTGGAACGCGTCAAGACCATCTCCGACATCTACATCAACCCCAACTTCGACTCGGTGCTGGAATCGCGCTTCATCGAGAGCCTCAAGCGCCTGGGTGGTGTCGGTGGGCTGCCCCCAGTGAAGCTCGTCCAAGAAATAGTCAACGGCAAATCGGGCTATGTACTGGAGGTAGGTGGGCAACGCTACCGCGTCGAGCCGCAATTCGAAATGAACACGGACCACGGCGTGGCTGTCCCGAGCAAGCCGGATTTCGTAATTTGGCCATGGGCTGCGAGTTCCAAGCGCAGGCCTGTCGCAGTGTTCTGCGACGGTTGGGCCTACCATAAGGACTGTCTGCGTGAAGATGCGCGCAAGCGCAGCGCCATCGTCGCTAGCGGTAGGTTCTGGGTGTGGTCGGTAACGCACCAAGACGTCTCCAGTTCCTTGGAGGGCAGCCTGGACACCGACCTGGAATCGCCGATGGTCGCCCTATCGCGCCACGATGGTACGAGGGCGCCACCGACCGTGCCGCGCGCTCAAGAGAAAGCATACACGCAGCATGCGGTGGCACGCCTGCTGCACTGGCTGGCAATGGGGCCGGACGGCACCACTGGAGATGCAGCTGTTGTGCAGCTCCAGCGGAATGCCGCGTGGCTGGGTTTCCTGATGGTTCCATCAACGGCAGACGATAAGGCAGCCTGTGAGCAGCAGATGGGCCAGTGGCTACCGAGATTGCCACAGAACATCCGTGAGCCAGGCAAAGGCTACGCGCACATTATGTCCAAACCGAATGGACCGATGGGGCAGGTCGGGTGGTGGCCTTTGTTGTTGGCTAACGGCCTGCCGGCGGATGGTCCTTGGTCAGCACCGGGGGTAGTGCTGCTGGACGAAGAAGCGGCTAATGACGAGGAAGGTCTGCATCGTGGCTGGCGTCGATGGTTGCAGGTATTCAATGGGGCACAGTTTCTACCGGCGATGTTACTTGTAACGGCGAGTGGGCTAGATGGGCACGATTACGAAGCATTCAGCAGCGTAGGGGGTCAAGAACTTGTCCCAGGTCAAGCGGCAGCTCTAGCCGCGATGAACAATGCCTGGCAGGAAGTTATTACGCTGGTGGTGGGCACTCTTAAGTCTGGAGTGGCAGAATTGGCTCATGCGGGTGCAGCGGTTCCGGAAATTGGAATGGAATTGGCTGACGACAAAGGTCACGTGTTGGCCGAATCGGAGATGGCATGGCCAGAGGCTAGGGTCGTCCTGCTTAGACCGGACCAGGGAGATTTTGTCAGCGCGTGGAAAGATACACAATGGGAGGTCGTCATGCTGGACGACACTCTGATGCTCGTGGACGGACAGCCTTGGCAGTTAGCCATTGCAAAGCTTCTCGGGCTTGAGCTAATGAATATCGAAGGATAATGATATGAGCCTGACCCCAAAAGTGGGCATGTCGCAAGACTTCCTGCTCCAGCTGGCGAAGCTGCCGATGAAAATTCACACCAAAGTGATGAAGTGGGCTATCCAGTTCCTATCTGACCCCAGGAGCCCGGGCATCAACTATGAGAACATCGAAAGTGCCAAAGACCCGAATCTCAAGTCGGTGCGCGTGGATAAATTCTGGCGCGGTATTGTGTTCAAGCCTACATCGGGCGGCATCTATGTCCTGCTCCATGTCGCTCCCCATGACGATGCCTACCGCTGGGCAGCGAATCGCAAGCTGACCATCAATCCCGTGACCGGCGCGGTGCAGATTATAGTGGTGGAGAGTATGGCTGCCGCGGCAGAGTCCACCGCAAGTGGCCGGGCGCCCACTGTTGCCGAGGATGCGTCGCATGGGAAAAAGGGTAAATCGGCGCAGCCCGCTAAGCCGTTGTTTGCCGGGCTGTCCGACAGAGAATTACTGAGTCTTGGCATTCCGGAGGACTCACTCGCATCCGTTCGGGCCATCAAATCGGAAGAGGATTTGGATGCCATGCAGCCAGGCTTGCCGGTTGAAGGCTATGAGGGATTGTTCCTGTTATCGGCCGGCGAGACTGTCAGCAAAATATTGAACGAGCGGGAGACTCGTGTGGACCGCTCTATCGACACGACGGATTTCGCCACCGCGCTGACGACCCCCGAATCCCGGTCGCGGTTTGTCGTTGTCGCCGACGACGAGGCAATGCTCGCCATCATGAGCGCGCCATTGGCGCAGTGGCGAGTCTTTCTGCATCCGACGCAGCATAAGCTAGCGACCGGCGACCGAAGCGGGCCTGTTCGAGTTCTCGGTGGAGCAGGAACAGGGAAGACCGTGGTGGCTATGCACCGCACCAAGTGGCTTGCCGAGAATCGCACGCCCGACGGCAAGAAGGTACTGTTTACGACCTTCACCAGGAATCTCGCGTCTGATATTGAGCAGAACTTGCGCACGCTATGCAGTGCTGCCACCTTGGCGAAGATTGAGGTCCGCAATTTAGACGCATGGGTCCATGGGTTCATGCGTGCTCGCAAGCTTGAGCATCGCATTGTGTACGACCGAAAGCAAGATGCTGCACTCCAGGCTTGGCAGGCCGCATTGGCGGCGAAGGATTCCAAGCTCGACCTTCCGGATGGTTTTTACGAGCAAGAGCTCGAGCAGGTCATATTGGCGCAGGGCATCACGACCCTCGACCAGTACATAACTGCCCGCCGGACTGGGCGGAAAGTCATTCTCAGTAGAGCGAAGCGCTATGCCGTCTGGCCAGTTTTCGAGGAATACAGGGGACAGTTAAGCTCGCGAAAGCTCAAGGAGGTCGATGATGCTTTCCGCGAAGTGGCCGAGCTACTGCGTTCGGCGGCGGGAGCGACGTCCGACTACAGCGCCATCGTGGTTGACGAAACTCAGGACTTCAGTCCCCAAGCTTTGAAACTCCTGCGGGCGCTAATTCCCGTCGGACCCAACGACCTATTTTTCGTCGGTGACGGCCATCAGCGTATCTACAGCCGTAATCGCGCGGCAATGAGTAAATGCGGCATAGATATCCCCGGCCGCGCCAAAAAGCTCTACCTGAACTATCGAACGACTGATGAAATCCGGCGCCAGGCATTAGCACTGCTGGAAGGATGCGACATTGATGACCTCGACGATGGTCATGATGAGTCCATACGCTATAAGTCGCTTTCTCACGGCCCGGCACCCGAAATGCGGACCGTAGCTGGTCTTGAGGCGGCAGCGACGGACGCGATAGCGTTCATTAAGAAATGGCGCATGGATGAGGGTAATGGGCTGTCTTTTTGCCTTGTTGCATATAGCGAAAAAAGCCGTGATGCTATGAGGGTGCAACTACTGGCTGCGGGATTATCATGCGTCACCATCACTGCACAAAGCAATCATGCTGATGCGCGTGACGTGGTGCATCTTGCCACTATGCACCGAGCGAAGGGGCTCGAGTTTGACGGCGTGGTTGTCGTTGCACCGGCCAGCTATCTCGGCCCAGCAGAGGAAACTGAAGCGCAAAGAAAGTTGTTGTACGTGGCATTAACGCGGGCAAAGCGAGGGGCGCTGTTGCTGAAGATTGCATGAGTTGGGGTGTTTGCTAGGCAACCATCGTCCCAAATTGCATTCATATGGTCGGGCAATGGGTGGTCGCGTCATAAGCGGCAGGTCACCGGTTAGTTTTTAGAAATGCTTCGACCGCGTCAATGAGCTATCAATCAAAGCACAATGGCTACACCATTGCTAGTGCCTTGAGTGGCGAGAGGGCTACATACACAATAGCGGGCGAACAACGTTGTAACTGCGTAGCACTGTAGCGCGCAAAACAGCGCGAGCCGTTACGCGCAATGTCATAAACACGCGCAAGTGAAGAGACGTCAGCTGAGAGGCGTGGGCACTCGGTCGTAAGCCAATTGGTAGATAGGCAAAGGTATCAAGTCGGCGTATATTTCCCAGGAAAATGGTTTGTTGGCACTCCAACTACGCGAACTCAGGCTTTGAGGCATTGACGTACGCATCAGGATGTCGGCGTGTGACGTGGGTGGGCCGGTCCGTGGTGCTACCGATTGGGGCGAAATTGGCGTTGGAGCAGTTTTCTTGAAGCAAATGTCAAGAGCCTGTTCGGCCTTAGCCATCGAAGCGAAAAATACCGAATTCATCGTGAGAAGGTCACAGGGCGAGTGAATGCGAATCTTTATCCTTCCCAAGACGGGCATTCAAGAGAGCGAAAAATACGCGGTCCAGCGCATAGAGAATGAGTTCCCGCGCGAGTGGAGGGGTTACGCATCGTTGGAAATAGCGGACAAGCGAATTCTCCAGCGTGAGCTAGACCTCGTGCTACTTACCCATGACCGCGTTCTAATCGTCGAACTTAAACGCTGGAACGGTCAGATAAAGTCCGAAGGGGGATATTGGTATCTGAATGGAAACCGGAAAGACGCCTCGCCCGTAAAGAAGAACAATGACAAGGCGAAAATTCTGAAAAGCATAATCGAGCGGAATATCAAGAACGGCGTGACCATTCTAGTCGACAGCCGAGTAGTGCTCTGCGGCGACAGTCCGAGGCCGACGCTGGAGGAGGATGAACGCGCCAGCGTATTGCAACTGGAGGAGTTCTTAAAGGCAAAAGAGGAGAAGCACTACGCGAGGCTGTTCCCCAAGAAACCCTGGGCTACAAGCCCGCTTAAGCAATTCGACGAATTTGAAACACTTTTCAAGCGCTCAAGCTATATCAAAGCAAAGGAATTCTCGTGGCAAAACTATCGAGTAGACGGCGTGGAGATATTCAAGCATCCACGAAATCTCTATCGCGAATATAAGGCCGTTAATCGGGATGACTCTAATGCAAAGGCGCTCTTGAGGCGATGGGACTATTCGCAGCTCGGCGCCGCGGCACCCACGCAAGGCGATTGGATTAATTTGGCGCACCGGGAAGGCCGCGTCTATAGCTACGTCAGAAGCAAGACCGACGAACTGGAAGGGGTCATGCTTCTGCCGATTGGGAATGTTCCTGCGGGGCAGGTGACCACGGACCATTGCGAATTGTTTGAGTTACCGATTAAGCAGAAACGACTATTTGAATTCGCAGAGCTCTATCGCGACAAGATTGCGCTAGGCGAGAGGGTCGCCCTGGTCAAGGTTCTGTTGTCAAAGTTTGCCGAATTGCATAGGGTTGGGGTCGCGCATCGCGACATTGGAGACCATTGCATTTGGCTCGAACGACCGCAGAGCGTAAAGCTCTCTGGATTTGTCATGGCGCACTTCCCTCAAATGGATACCGTGGGAGCACTGCGCGATACCGTTAGCGCCATCACCACACGATTCCCTGAGGACGTTCTGGGAGACAAGTCTTCGACCAACTTTCATCGTGATGTGTTTCTGCTAGGCGTTGTTGCGCATGTTCTGATTTTCGGAGAAGCGCCTCCGCTCGACACCGAATTGCCGAAGTGGGTACCCCGCCACGATGACCCGACACAGGGGCGCCTAGATGAGTGGTTTGAGAACAGCCTAAATTGGGTCGCAAAGGACCGATACGGCAACGCAGGAGCAATGCTTGACGCGTTGAATGACATCAAATTGGAAGGCGATGGCGACGCTGCAATACCGATTTCGACATTCGAGCATTTCCAAGCGAAAACGACCATTCGCCTGTACAAGGAACTGTCAGACGTCGAGGAACGTGACGGAGCCGAAATATATCGCTCCGAGCACAATGGAACGCCATGCTACGTAAAGATATGGTATGGATTGAAGCCAGATGGTGCCAAACCCGGACTAAACGTATCGCTTTTGCGCTTTCTGGAGAAGGCAAAGGCGATTCAATACAACGCTAGTGAGTGGCTGCCGCGCATTCTCGATGTCGGGCTCACGAACCGAGGGCTGCTGTACGTTCGTGAATGGTTGGACGGGCAAACACTGGAAGAATGGCTTGGCACAAACCCTGGCGGGGACGACCGGCTTAGCGTTTGCAGGGACCTCGTGAATGGAGTGTGCACGCTACACGCGGGTGAAATAGGCCACGGTGACATCCATCCGAGGAACGTGGTGGTGTTGACGCGCGCACAAGGCTCGCAAACCTGTTCGATTAAATTCATTGATACACCTGATTTCAAAGGAGAAGCATCCGAGGTTGTAACGACTGCATATGCGGCACCTAACTTCGAACGCCTTTCGACATTCGAGCGCGATAGATACGCAGTTGTAGTAGTCATCTCCGAAGTATTGGTCCTAACGCGAAATGAAGGGGCGCAAAGCGCCTTCGCGGGCCCCGAAGTCTGCGCGGCAATTGCGCATTGTTTCAATGCAACGCCGGCAATCCTTACGCTCGAACCGCTCTTACAAGCACTGGAATCTGCGCTAAACCCAGAGGAAAATCAGAAGAGACGTCTTACCGTGACGCTCGGAAACATTCCGCTCGGCATCAAAGTCGGTCCGATGCTGTCAGATAACGGTGCTTTCTATGTTGAAACACGTCACAGAAATGCCGAACTGGACCAAATCTTCGTTGTGGGACCCGGAACGCAGTTAAAGCTTACGGTCAACGTAGCCAATCGGACGCTGAAATACGTCGATGTCGAAAAAATTACGCATACGCAGTTCCGCTTCAAGTCGCGGCCGGCCGCATCGGTACGGTTTGAGTGTGAAATCTATCTGGAGCAAGGCCCGTCCAATGAAGTGCAAGACTTGGTCGACGCGTTGTTCGCAATCCCAGGATTGCTCGAGCCTGAAGCAATGGTTAGTAGTGAAACGGGCGAGCTGTCCGGGGTGGAATTGAATGAGGAAGTATCGGGGCAGCCGACATTCATAAGCACGGCTACTATTTGGGAAAACCTCATCGAGGCAGAAGAGGAGGCATTACCGGAGATAGTAGTCACTGGCGACGTGCGGTGGCACCCGACTCGTGAGGGAATTCAACTCGTGCCTTATGAGAGCGACAGTAGCCTCGACTATGCACCCGATGAAGAAGTGGAAGTGTTTCAATTCAACGAATCAGGGGAAAAGAGAAAAGTCGGCACGCTGGAACAACGCCTCACCAATGCCGAAGCGCTAGCCATTGGCAATGCGCGGTTGAGTCTATCCACTGTGCTTGGCGCAAGAATGACGCTACAGAGCCGGCAAGACCGTTCCTCGTACGAGAGGCGCCAGAATGCCGTGAAGCGAATTCTTTCGCGACGAGCGGTCATCCCAAGCCTGGTTTCCTACTTCGAAAGAGACGGAGCAGGCGCGAAGCTAATGCAGCACGATGCGCCGACGGAGGAGGAACTTCAAGAATACGAAATATTCGATGGTGAGAAACGAATATTTTCTCTGAACGAAGGCCAGCGTGCGGCGCTTCAACGATTGCTGGGGTGCGGACCGGTTGGGCTTCTTCAGGGCCCCCCGGGAACCGGAAAGACTTCATTTATTGCTGCGTTTTTGCACTACGTTGTGAGCAGGCAGGGGGCACAAAATATTCTTCTGGTCAGCCAATCGCATGAGGCGACAAATAACGCGCTTGAGAAGACGCTGGAACTCGCCGATGCCACAGGGCTCACCCTGAACGTAGTGCGCGTGGGCGAGAGTAGCGTCCTTTCTGAAGCGATTCGGCACGTAGGAGTGTCAGCGATTCAAGAATCATATCGCGAGAAATTTCGTAGCGAATTCAAACATCGCATCTGTTCGATAGGGACGCGGTTGGGGCTTAGCAAGTCCTTCATCGAGGACTATTGCGACGCCATGATTCAGCTCTTGCGATTGGTTGAGGAAATCGGTCAACTGAATTCGGAGATTAGAGTTGACCTGGCAGAGGAAGAAAAATCCACCTTGCTCCAACGCGTAGCCGGGCGCTCCGACGACTTCTGGGGAATTGCCGAGAGCGTGTATCAGGTATCTCGTTCGGACGATATTCCTGGCGCGATGCGGGAGGTTAGAGAGCGCATCGTGCATTTGCATGAAGTGAAATCTCCGGATGCCGTGGAACGCTTGGACAGGCTTATACGGATTTCACGAGAATGGGTAGAGGTGCTTGCGGCCGAGAGCGGCAATTTTGCAGAATTTCTAGCAAGAACACGGACCATCGTCGCGGGCACTTGCGTCGGGGTAGGACGCTGGAACCTGGGTGTTGCAGACAATACGTACGATTGGGTCATCATCGACGAGGCGGCGCGTTCCACGCCATCGGAATTGGCAGTGGCCATGCAGGTCGGCAGGCGTGTGCTCCTCGTCGGCGACCATTTTCAATTGCCGCCCCAGTACAAGGACGAACTTCGCGCCGCAATGGCGAAACGACTTGGTGTTTCCGTACAGGCTGATATCTTTCAGAGCGATTTTGAACGGGCGTTCGAGTCGCCATATGGAAAATCCGTCGGCGCATCGCTGCTTACACAATATCGGATGGCGCCTGCCATCGGACAACTTGTATCGGAGTGCTTCTACAAGCCACGCGGAAAGGACCTGGTGACTGGGCGCGGCAAGCCACCGCAATATTACGACGCTCTACCACCGGAGTTGGGGTCAGAGGTAATTTGGGTTGACACGTCAAGTGCGGGCGTCGAGTCTCGGGAGACGAGAGCGGAAGGAGAAAAGAGCACGCGGAACCCATTCGAGGCGCGCACGGTTGTCGACGTTCTGCGCCATCTGCTCACGTGCGACGCCTTCGTCGACGGGCTTTTGGCGGACATCAGGCCGGGCGAAATTCCGGTCGGGGTCATTGCGATGTACAGCGCGCAGGTCGTGGAGATTCACCGCGCGCTTGCCAGAGCCGAGTGGATAGGTGAAATGCGCCGACACGTAAAGGTTGATACGGTGGACAGCTATCAGGGCAAGGAAAACCGCATCGTCGTCCTCAGCTTGGTGCGCAATAACACCGAATACAGGCAGGGATTTCTGCAAAGTGCAAATCGACTCAACGTCGCCATGTCGCGCGCAATGGACAGATTGGTCATTGTTGGGGCTGGAGGCATGTGGCGCCGTGAACGCTCGGATAGCCCGCTGGCGCATGTGCTTCAACATATTCAACGTAATGCCGACCCGGGCAGGTTCGAGGTAATTGACGCGGCGCAGTTCAGGAGTTAGCGATGGAAAACGAGCTAGGCATTAACCGTGTCACATTTGCGCTGCCCGGGCGGCAGTTTTTTATCAAGTCTTCGGTCGCCGTTAACGAAATGTTGCCGAAGACGACTGAATTCGTCTTGCGCGTGATTCGACTGTGCAACGGGCTTAGTATCGAGCAGATTCAAGAATATTTCGGATTCTCTGGTAGTGAAGTGCGTTTGTTTCTCGATTCGCTAATGACCCAGCAGTTGGTCGAGATGAATTTGGATGTTGTAACCCTGACCGCCTACGCAAGTGATAAGTTCTATGTTGCGGACGAGCTGCCACGGTTCTCGGTGATTAAGGACCGAACGGATACGGTGGATTTCGACTTGCTGACGTATCACCTCCAGGACGGTCGAAACGTTGCTCGAAATACAGGGTACATGTTTCCATTGACCTTGGCGGAAGAAAACATCGCGAGCAGCAATCGAGAGGCGGAACTTGCGTATCAAAGGCATTTTCCGCAAATTCTTCGTATAAAGGAAAAGACCAAGGACAAAATCGAGATATACAAAATTGCCAGCGTTCGGGGGAAACGCTTTTTCGACATACCGCTCGACGTCGCGTTCTACTTGAACTCTTCCTTTGAAATCGAGAGAAGGGTGAGCTACCCCGAGGATGCCGATGAAGAATTTCGCTTGGGCGTGGAAGAAGCGCTCTCGGATTCTCTCAACCGACGACTATCAATTCAAACGCCGCTGCTGCAGGAATTCGTCGAGCGGTTCGATGACAAGGTTATTGGGCAGTATTTGACGAAGAAGGGTTTTCAGTTTGCCGACTACGTTCGCGACGTGTACTTGAATCAGGCGGTCTCCTACAGGGACGGGACGGAGCCGATGCTCGGAAGTGTCTATATGCCAGGCAATGCGAAACGAGTGTTAGCGTGGGTCGAAGCCGCGTTTTCAGGTGAAAGAGATGGGACCCGAGACGCGCAGAAACTGTATTCCTCGATTGCGTGGCTCGCGCCAGAGTCTTTGCTGTGGGGGCGAAGTAGTCTATTTGACGAACTGTACTCTGGACTGGAAACGCGCTTGCCCAAGCCGCCGAAGCAGCTAAAGCAGTCAATAGACCGAGTGCACATTTTATATCCGACCGCACCCGATAGGGTTCAGTCGGCTACAAACCAGTTTCGAGGCCTCAAGGAAAAGTCCGTTCATTTTTGTTCCGGCGAGGTCATGGGAGGGCGAGCAGAAGTGATTCTTTTGCCTTTGAAGATGGCCTGCGTGCTCTTTCACTTTGCGCCTGCGGCAAACTCTGCAGTGGTGGTTCCAATAGGATTTATCACCCGACGCGAAGACCTCATCAAAGAAGCGCAAGTTGCCATCTTCGATGCAACGAATGGTGGGGCAGCTTATTTGGGTAAGGCTCAACCAAGAAAGGATGACAAGAAGCAACAACCAAGCACTTTCGAAGAGCAATTCAGCTTCGTCAATTACGGGATGAGATAGTTGCTGTGCATTTCCGCTCCAAATTGGGCGATTGGCCCTTGAGAGCGCCGCGTACGGCCCGTGAGGGGGGCGCGAAGATAGGTGCCATTTTAGTTGGGCGCACGAGGACATCTGCGTCCATGCGAAACCTGCAGGCAATCCTTCTCGCAGTAGCCCTAGCGATATCCACGCCGGTTGGCGCCAAAGGCAGCGGCTCCCACTCCGGTGGCGGGCAGTCAGACGCGAGCACGTCTCACTCAAGCCGAGCAGCCGCTGGTGTCCCGCGCGATTCCTCCGGGCGCATCAAGCGAGACCCGCATCAGCGTGCGGCGTTCATGAAGTCAAATCAATGCCCGTCTACAGGTAGGCGGAGCGGCGCGTGTCCCGGGTATGTGGTCGACCACGTTCAGCCGCTTAAGCGGGGTGGGGCGGACAGGCCGAGTAATATGCAGTGGCAGACGAAGGAAGCGGCGAAGCAGAAGGACAAGACGGAGTAGGTTGCTGAAACGGGCGGTGCCACTGCCTTAAACTGACCACTAATTCACTCGAGTCGGTCTACGTCAGGCCGAGACAGTTCGCATTCTCGCCAGACGTACTCAAAGAACGGTCTGAGAATCTTCGCTGGCGGAGTGGCGTAGTCGGCAATCTCAGCGCTGTAGTTTATGTCTGGCGTAATGATATGGCCACCAAACCGCTCCCAAGGGTTAGCTGGTAGTCCCATTTTGAATCCTTGAACCCGTGTGAGGCCGGCGACCAACTTCAACGGCATACTCAGGTTCAATGTCTGTCTGGCAAATCGCAAGTAGTTTTCTAACGTATTTATAAAAGCTCTTTCAAAGGAGACGCTTGATATGTAACCAAAGTTGACTGTAGCAAGTTTCATGTGGACTTCTTTGTTGATGGTGTACGCATCAATTCCCCAGAGTTCTCCAGTTTTAAATAGCTGCGTGAGATGCCAGATATCTTGTTCTTCATGGTTCTCGGTGGTGTACACGAATGCGCCATACTGATTTCGCCCATGATGAAGCGACCAAAGCCGCGTAGTCATTGGGTGAAGACCTCCAGCCCTAACTAACTGCAGAGCTTCGGTAGAATCAATCGGATTAATTGGGGTGCTCGGAATCAGGCGAAGATAAAGATGCTCACCATCATGAAGGTGAATTCGACGCGGTGAACCGTCTGAATTAACCGGTAGCGTCGCAACAGCCTCATTGAGTGGCCAAAACACCGATTTGCTCCAAGTGCTCGGTGTTGCATGAGTGAAGGCAACAGGCGTCGGAATCGCACTGCTCCCGGCAATACCGGCTATTGGAAGCAATCTGTCGGAGAGTTCCTTTGCTAGGCTTTTCCCCAGCTCAGGTTTTTGGTTGAGCGGTCGGTCGTAAATATTTCGAAGCAGCCGGTCGTATCCGTCAGCAAAGGGTGCTGTAGGAGATATGTGGATGAAGATACGCGTATTCATGAAGACCGGCAGAAATGGCTGACCGTGTTCGTCCAATTCGCATACGACAGGAACAAACTTGTCTTGCTTTACCTTGCCGTATATTTCCGCTGAGATGATTTGCGTTTCCGTTCCGACTCCGCCGGCTCGTGCATCGGCTTTTTCCTTGTACTGCCGGTCACACAACACAAGCACGCGGCTTACGGTTGGGTCCTTAACCATTGACTCCATAAATCCATACTTGTCATGACCTTCTTTAAGCTCCCATTTGTCGAGGCGTACGTCGACACCATCGGAACGGAGCTTCGTCGCAAGACGCATAACAAAGTCCTCGTGCTCGGGGCTGCTCCAGCTGTACGAAACGAATACAACGGGATGGTCGGCGGTAGTTGAGATGGGGTTCTGCGCAAACGCGCCCACCGTTGGCCACGGCAAGTGCCCAACCAGTGCAGCATCGCGGACTTCTGAAACGCGTACCAGCATTCGGTCTTCTATATCGTCGTCAAGGCCCAATACAGGCCCGCCTTTTCTCGGCGTGGTTGGAGCGCCACTTGCATCAGTCGTTTGGAGTCCAAGTTTCAGTATCCAATCGTGTCGGTCTCTAAGCGGGCGAAAGCGCCTTTCATCGTGGCCTAGCAGTTTGCCATCTTGCATTTCAAATAGGATTTGCAACGCCCACGCAATGTCACGCGGCTTTGCTCGCTCGCGGCGCAGAATCGCGATGGCACCGGAATATTCGTCAGCAGAACTGTCGGCCATCGCGGCAATACTCGGCGCTGCCGGCTTAGGAAACCGCCAAGCTATGCGCGGCTCACTAGCATTTAGCCAATAATTCAGGTCGTCCCAGTAGGATTCCTCATAATTGTCACGTACCATGTCGCATTGATACCGCGCTTGTTTGCCCGGCTCATATACTTGCAGCGAGCCATCGCGCACAGCCTGCGTTAGCTTTTTCAGCATGCCGCCGGCACGCTCTCCCCCTTGCTTCTCCAGCAAGTCGGCCGCTTCCCTAAGCGTGTAACGCCCAGCGTCTCGCTTATCTTCTTCTTGGCGCTCGTATTGTGCTTGCCGCGAGGCAGATTCATCAGCAGTCTTTGCTGCCTTATTGCGCTGCTCGGGTGTCATCTCATCCCAATGCCTGGGGGACAGACCAATTCCGGCAAAGCGTTCCGTAACCCTCGCCGCTAAATCCAGCGGCAATTCAGAAAGCCGCTTCTCCAAATGTTCTTGAATGGCACTTCTAAGGCCAGGGAATTTACATTCTCTTCGCACACGTTCCCCGGCATCCTCCAGCATAGATGCTGTCTGTTCCACCTCTCGAAGTTGAAAGCCGATTGTTTCTAAATAAGCCGCAGCCTCACGGACAAGCATCCGGGACGATTCAGCGACATTCGTCGGAGTACCGTGCTTGGATAGAAGATGCACCCGGCCGTCGCGTGCGGCTGCTTCGATTTGCTCAAGGTGGAGACTGCGCACCTTTTGCCACTCCACCCGCGTCTGTTCGACTTTCCAATCATCTTTATAAATCGGATGTAGTTTCCAATCAGGCTTAGTCGGAGCGGACTCAAACACCGGTAAGTATTTCTGCTCGAATTCGCTTTGGGTACACGTATAGCTCGGCATGCCGCCCCAAAGGTCGCGCAGAAAATGGAAATCTGCAATGGTCAGCTGTTCTGCGCGCCAACTTCCGGGGCCATACGGAACCAATTTCTCAAGTGGCTGCACTAGAACACCATAAGGTATTGGTGCAATCTGAAACGCAATCCATTCCGCAATCCTCTCTGTACGGACTACTTGGGTACCGGTAGGAATTTCAAGAAATTGGGGCTTCATTTTGTCAGTCTGCTCGTCGCCCAAACCATGGGGAATCCGACCATTGTTGAGGAAGCGGACAAGTTCGGGAAGGTCGAATCCGATTTGACGACTCCGAAAGAACGTATCCCGCTTGTATTTGCCATCGTCCAAACTAATCAGTGGTGGCTCCGTCTCAGGGTCCAGGTCCTCCTTACTGCAAAAATTGACATGGTCGATTCGTTCTTTGATTTTGCGGCTATACCAGCCCGCCATGTGCTTCAGTATGTCCATGCCTTCACTGGCCATCTCATCATTGAACAAGGGCTCCCCTGTGGCATCACGCTCCACCCACCGCGGACGCTGGTCCGGCAGATTGTGCAAATCCCGGCGAAGAGTGCCGGCCGCTTTCGAGTATTTCAAAGCCTCCACAAAATCGGGGTATTCTCCAATATCATTGGGCACTAATTTCGCGGCCCCTACAAACGGAGGATGTTCCATATCATCGGGCACCACTAAAACGCGCTCCGCGATGCCGTCCAACGCTTGGTCTAGTGTGATGAAGTCCATTTACACCCCTTCCCGCGCATTATTCATTTTGGGCATAAGACAGGCGGGCGAAAGTCTCCCGCCTTTCCCGCCGTCGCGGTAGCCTGGCGCTTACACCATCAGCGTCTGCTCACCAGCGGCGCCCCCCCTCCATCGGCGTCCGCGACCGTCCCATTCCTCGTGGGACATGGCTTCAGCACGGTTGCTCTGACTTGCGGTCCCAATGCACTATTTCAATTACCTTGCCCAAGTGAAGCTCGATGACGTTGGACCTCTTGTCGATTACAACCTTTTCCACCCGTACCGTCGCTTCGGGAACCGGTGGCAACATTCCGTTCAATAGTCTCAAGTTGAAGGGCGCAGGCCCAACGCGGTTTAGTCGATTGAGCCAATAGTCGGTCAGGTTTCTGTATTCGACCGCCTTCCGTCTCGGCCGGGACAAGATTGCCGCGAAGAATTCGCGTTTAATGTTCATTACAAGGGTTGACGCGCTGTAGTCCTTTGGCATGTTTGACTCCATCTTAGTCGGCATTATCCAACGCTGCGATTACTCGCGTCTTTCGCAGGTAAAAGCGACTTTCGTCAAAGTCATATTTTCTCCAAAACATAGTGTGTCGTCTAATGTTTCGGTCGTCTTCATAAATAAAATGTCCGCAAAAGAAGACTCCCAGCCCTGGTTCAGAATAATTGTGTCGAGAGCCATCATCAGTACGCCATAGGCACTGGCTAACGTAAATGCCCTCAAGTCCTACCCCTGGGTTGATAACCGAATCCCCAATTGGGTTTTCTCCCGCCTTAACGGGGACTCTGGACTGAGCGCCAAATCCGGGCGCACTAATGACCTTTATTTCTAACGCGCTTTCAACTATGCGTGCAGGCGTGTCCCCAATGTTGACTATTACGTAGGTAACCTTGATGGGATTGCCAATCTCGTTATCATCGCAAAACGCATCGCGCAGAATGAGCTTGGGTCGATGTGTAGAAAGGAATTCCTGTTGGGCCAAGTCAATCGTTGCCTTGGTGAGTTGAGCCAGCCTGCTCGTAGAGAGCCAGAGGGTCAATGTAAAAATCGCAATCAGAATAGTCGCAATTGCAGTAATGGCAGATTCATTCTCATCAAGAAAATTACCGAGACACCTAAAACCGATGCGAGGATTAGCGAGGGCCGCCACGAGAACATCAGCAGAACTATTATCAATCTTTTGATGGCGTATTTGATAGGTCTGCACGCATACACATTCTTGAAAAGCCGTTGATTCCCACACTGCCCATACCGCTAAGGCTATCGCAACTAAAAACAACGACCATCCCATAGCCTTTTGCACGTTATCAAGTCCTGACTGCTGCGCCGAGTCTGGGTTCATGTGTTTATTGTAACGGAACTCAAATTCATGACGCAGACGCTACGGATGGTAATCTTGGGTGATAAGCGGATAGGCTGCGACCACAAAAAGAAGGTTTGCGAAAACTGCCGGGCGTCAGCGGCGCGCGTCCCTGGAATGCAATTGCAGTCAGGAACCGCGATAGCCATCAAGGGTCCTCGGAGGGTGTATTGAGCGAACCAGGGCGCCGGCGGCACCCGGGGTAGCCCGGAGGGGGACAAGTGCCTGCAGGGTCCTGCTTGTGGGCAAGCAAAGCCCGCAGCAATTGCCGCGGCTCTCCGAGTGACGCGCAGGGTGGCAGCCGCGCTGCTGCCAAGGAAACGAAGAACCGCTAGTCAAGCCCGCCCGGCAACGAGCCCCCTGCAGCGCTGCTGTGCGTCAGGGTGCGCCTCTGCCGGAGTAGCACGACCGAATTATAGTTGTGCCCTGCAGGTCGTAATCGACCGCCCACCTTGCAGATGCACCCGTATAAACACACACGCGCGCTCGCCGATTGCCCGGGCCAAACTCCTCGTTGTTGCTATCCAACTATCTAATTGCAAGGTAGAAAATCTAAAAGGCTAAAACCCGGTTCTTAGACTGGTTTCCACTAACAGCCGGAGACAATCATGTCAAAGAGAACCACCAAGAACCGCCAGACCGCCGCACAACGCATTATCGAAAAAGCTCAAGCCAGGGGCAGCCATGCTGCCACCGCTAAAGGAGCCCTTGCGTATTTGCTTTCAAACCTGCCCCTGCCAATACCGGGCCTCACGTATCTCACCGACCTGACAGGCCGCCGCCCCCACGCATGTGACGACCGCCCCGACACTTGGGACAAAACGATTTCGTGGACACACAACGAGCGTGCCGAAAAGCGCGCCGTCGAAATTGCCGAACGCATTCTGAAGAAGCGCCCGGCACGCCCGTTTTCCAAGATTCGTTCTGCCTGCAGGCGGTTGACCGCCGACATCGGGGAGCGCGTCACGAAGCACATCGAACGGCGTATCGGCAAGCTTCTTGCGCACGTATTGGTGAACGCGTGGCCGTATAGTCGGTCCACGAGCAGCTGGGCTGGTGGCAATCACTCCGTCTATGTCACAATCGGTCAGACTCCCCACGCCGAATGCAGTAGCGACAGCGCGTGGTCACGCAATGGGAAGTGGCGTGGAACCAATAGTAGCGCGCACCTATTTATAACGCCCGCGTGTTACGAGACGTTTGGCAGCAATCTGACAATCGGCGGGTTGGTCACGCTCGACTGCGAGCCGGTCGGCGTTCGTGAGTACCGCGCGACGTGGGCTGCGCAAGGCAAAGGTTTTGCGCTCAAGGTGGTGCAGGGCTGGCTTATCCGCGACTATCACGTTGAGGGTGGAACGCTCGAGGCGGCGCGGCGTAAGTCTGAGAAGGCTCGCCGTGAGCGCTTGGCGACGCGGCAGGTCGCGAAGTTGCAATTGGCTGACGTCGACTTGAGTCAGGTTATGGTAACCCGTGCGGATAGCGTAAGGGCAGGCAACTGCCCGTCAGGTACGAGCTCGTTTATCAACCGTCACGCGGATGTGCTTGGTGGCCGGACTAGCATCCCTGCGGACGAACTGCTCAAGTTGGTTGATGACAGTTACACGCGGGCGGCGGTGCTGCGCGCGATTGCGCGGACGCTGGCTGAAGGTCGGCTGCAGGGCGTAACGTTGGCGGAGGAGGGCGCCGGTGGTGCGAACCCGGTGGCAGATACCGGCGTCGAAGAGGCGATGCTGTTGGCGGCGTAAGTCGCGCCAGGCCGCTTCGGTTATGTCACTGGAGCGGCGTAGTCCCTACCAGTGCATCCTCCCGCACCGGCAACAGCCCAACGAAACGCCCCTCAGCGCTATCCATACGCAAAAATATCGCATCGCCAAAAGTCCGCTTCTTCTTGCTGTAGCCCTTCGGCTTGAGCAATGCCTGGGCTGCCCAAATGCCATAGCGACTTTCCAAAATGAAACTGGCCACGCTCACTCGGTATGGGCTGTTGCCAATCGAGCCGTATCGGTCACGTATCTCTTCATGGCGGCGAATCTTGTCCTTCGGCAGTGCCCACGCCTCCATGGCAGTAAAAACAAAATCCGCATCGAGTTGTGCAGCAGCCATCTGAATCGCGCGCGCGGCGCGGTCCTTCGTGTCGTCATCTGCAGTGCCGATGGCAACGTGAAGAATCTGCCTGGTTGCG
>Ga0307375_10001021_pt1 | contig 31943 bp, 30 predicted proteins | sample TR1MG_FD_202531 | JGI IMG/M metagenome (GOLD analysis project Ga0307375, IMG submission 202531) | Soil microbial communities from Risofladan, Vaasa, Finland - TR-1 | ecosystem: Environmental > Terrestrial > Soil > Coastal area > Acid sulfate soil | place: Finland: Risofladan, Vaasa | collected... | reverse complement strand
TTGGGTAAATCCTGGTTCATTTTCAATCCCGATTGTGTGTTATTTCCGGGGTGCGCGAAAATCAGGGCGCATTATACGGGCGCATTGCAATATTAGGGGCAGACCGGTGTCATCAAAACAAAATGTAATGCCTGTCGCCGGCGCCTTGAGCGGCACGCTGGTGTGGGGATTGATCTGGGATACCTACGGTGTTTTTCGAGAAGGCCAGAAAATAAAGAAATACCTTGATTCTATTGGGCTTGGCGGGAAATTTGGCAAGTTAAAATAGGACACTTTTGTACGAAAAAAGACACATTAAGGCGTAATAAATGTGCTTTTTTTGTGCTTTTTTTGATTCTGAAGAAGGAGGATTGACTTAATTTTTCTCCTCAAAAAAATCCATGTTTGATCTCATACTGAAAGAGTTGAAAGCTGAATACCTAACCGACTGCGTGAGTAGGAAACTACCACCACCCTTCATTTACTGTGGAGTCATAGTATGGACAAAGTAGTCGCAAGGCTTGACCGCATCTTTTCAGTTGAAGATATCATGACACCAGTAGAGGTTTTGGAGAGGGGCGGCTCTATTGAGGAAGCAAGGCCACTCTTCAGTACATATGATGTGGTGCCATATCCAAAGTGGGGGAACGTTGAGGGTTTCTTCCAACTCGGTTTGGATAAGTTGAGCTATCTGAAACCAGATAACCTTATTAGCGATACAACAAGCCTACTCAATATGCCACAACTTCTCAATCAGGCGCCTTTTCGTTTCGTCATTTCTGCCGACAAAATTGCAGGATACGTCCATTACTCCGATTTGAATAAGCCAGCAATGAAGGTGCCTATCTTCGTTCTAATTCAGGTAATGGAAAAGAAGCTCTGGGATAAATTTGAAATGAAGATTACAGAAAGAATCGTACGTGAGGTGTTTCCAGACAGTGCACTGAGTTTTATCACGAAACGTGATAAAGCAATAAAGGGAAATGTAGACATCGGATGGACGGGCGTCTTCACTCTGCCATACATTCTCAGACTTGCCAATCACTTCAAGGCAACGTATCTATCAAGCGACCAAATTAAATCACTGCGATTAACTCGAAATAATGTTTCACATACAGGTGGGAATCTTATAAGCAAGCAACGCGATGTGTCCAAATTGGTGGAAGTAATCAAGCTCTGTCAAGCTGAGCTTAAGAGTAAGTCGGATTAGAATTGATATCTTTGGGCGTCAGAAAAATCTGGGTCAAAAATGCACTTTTAGGACAGCCAGAATGCTTTCGTAAGTAACGCGCCCCAGTATTTTTGTTAGCCACGCAGAAGAAGAGGAATATGATTCATCCGATTATTTAAGGCGAGAACTGAAGGTTTGCTTTGGAAGAAGTGAGGTAACATCGAGCATCGGATAAAGATACTTGATAACCAAGAGCCTGCATCATCGTTAGTGTTCCAGAATTGAAATAGGAAAATATACGTCTCATGAACATCCTCCAATACGAATCAAAAATCTGGGCAACAGCTGACTTATTACGTGGATGTGGCATTAAAGAATCGGAATGGCCGTCTTTCATGATGCCGTTTTTTGCTCTTGTGATGATTGAAAGCCGCCTGGTGCGGATGTTCGACGATCTTAAAGCCGATATCGGCGAGACGGCTTTTGCCAAGATCAAGAAAGACGATTTATACGACCTGATCAAGGATAAGGGGCAAGGCTACAACATCTTCATTTTTGAAAAAGGCCAGTCGTTAACCGACATCTGCAAGAACGACAAGTCGTTCGACATCGACTTTGACGCTTACCTCAAAGGGTTTGATGGCGAGACCAAAGATCTGCTGGGCGTGGATGCATCCGAAGGTGAAAAATTCCTCGACATCAAGGGCGTGACCACCAAGCTCAAAGCCAAGAAAATCCTGTTGGGCTACACCAAACTGTGGGCGGAGATTGATCTTAAGCCTTTCAACAACTCCGAAATCACCACGCTGGAAGAACACATCAAACGCAAGTGGGCGGACATCTCTGCCGAAACGGCGGGGGAGCAATACACACCGGACGACGTAATTGCTCTGATTGCTGAAATCATTGCCTCCAAGATTGAAGAATCCGACACTCTGCTGAAAATCTACGACTGCACCTGCGGCGGCGGCAATATGCTGTTCGGCGTGGAAGACCGCATTAACCAGAAATTCAAACGCCTAACGCAAACATTCGGCCAGGACTGGAACGACGCGCTCTACGCGCTAGCCAAGATTGAAAGTCGCTTTCGCCCCGATTCAAAAATCGAACACGGCAATACCCTAGTGGACGACAAGTTCTACAACGAAGAATTTGATGTGGTCATCGCAAATCCGCCATATGGCGTGAGCTGGAAAGGTTACGAGAAGGACATCTATAACGATAAGACCGGACGTTTCAAGTTCAAGCGCCGTGCCTGCTTTGGATGCAATGCACGCAGCACCTCAAATAATATGAGTTGAAACTGTTCCGTTCCGGGGACAAGTATGTCTGGGTCTACCTTAGCCATCGCCGCAAAATACTTCCATTCAGGAAGTGAACGGATTTCGTCGATGCCGCCTGGATATGCAGCTATGCAATGAGCAGCGTCGTGTAAGAGAAATGCGCCTCCGAGCACAAATGCTTCCGCTGGATTGAGCGGGTAATCTGGCCCAGCAATTTCGGATGCGGTCCACCAAAGCGCATCTATGTGTGTGATATCGTGCACTGTAAGTGAGGGCATGTCCTTGTGTATTTGCGCGACAAGTAACGACACTCGCTTCCGAAAATCAGTAAAAGCCGAAATTAAAAAATTGCGTTGCCCATCCAAGCCATCGTCTTGATTGAGGAACGATTGTTTCCATAAGGGGGATTGTTGGTAGTCATTCATATCAGATCTGTTCGCATATGCATCAATATGATGGATAAAGTTGAAACGAAACTTAACACTTAATTCCCTTGCATGCCAGAACTACTAAGGGCAAAAAATTTAAGAATCAGCGTCACCTCTTCGTGAAACTCGTTGCAGCAGTTTGAAAAATATTTTCGGTGGTTTCCATGAGATTCCTTTATCAATTCTCAAGGAAGATATTTTACGCTGCTGATAGGTTTTGCCGAAAGGATGGTGAATCATAGATTTTCATTTAGAATCGTCTCTATTGAAAAATAGAATGTCCTCAATGAATCCAAATGCTCTCCAAGAAAGACGATTGGCTCTTGCTGAAAAGCAGGAGCGGGATCTGCGTTTGCTTTCGTTCCATCACAAGGTCTATGCCTTGCTTCAATCTGAACGCTCTTCCGAGATTCTGGAGAAAGCCCAAGAACGGATTGCACTTTGGAAGAATCAACGGCTATGCCATGTCGATTAAATCGAGACTTGGGAATCAATGATCGACCACTTGGATCAATTCAAAGCCAAAGCCTTGGATGATCTTTCAGATAACGGAGTGGCTTTACGTCAGAACACTCCCTTTTCATTCCTCATGAATGAGTTACTTAAAGCGGGGGAGGGTTGAACTGAACTGAGGTATTTTTTTACCACGAGTTGTGAGAGGATTTTCCCCATCAGCACGTTCTTATTCTGGAAGGTTGATAAAAGTAAAACCAAGGAATTCCAGTTCTACGAATTTCTAAGGCACTATCATTAAAAAGATACAGGGGCAGACCAGAAAAAGTGAAAACCGCTCAGCGGACTCCAAAATATATGACCTTATACAGCTCTTGTAGCTAATATGGCTTGGTCAACGAAATCCGTTTGTTCTAAAAATGTCATTAAATTAAAAAATTACATGTAGGCTGTATGGATACCGCTAAAGGGCCCCTACATACAATTTTTATGATGGAAAATTTAATATAAGAAACAATGCATTACTCACGCATGATCACTTCTTTTAAAACTCAATTTCTAGATTTAAAAATGTGCTTTTTGTGTGCTTTTTTGTCCAATATTGTCCTATTAGTGTATGTTAATATATAAATAACATGAATAAAAACAATGCGTTGCCAACAGTTTCCGCTCTAACTGGCGCACTGATCTGGGGACTGATCTGGTATCCCTACCGTGTGCTGCAGGAAGCCGGTGTGTCCGGGACGCTGGCCACGCTGATCACCTATCTGCTGGCAATGCTGTGCGGCATGTTCATGCTGCCCCGAGTCTGGAGAGAACTGCACCCGCCAGGGATACGCCGTGGCTATAAGGGGCCAATAACAAAGTCAGGCAATTTGCTACTCAACTTGTTGAGTGCAAAGTTGACACAGCCCCAACAGCACACGCAGCCGAGGGCGGGCTGGTGGGCGTTTTTGCTGGTATTTTGCGCGGGCTGGACCAATTTTGGCTATGTGCTGGCGGTGTTGTACGGCGAGGTGATGCGCGTGCTGTTGTTGTTCTACCTTGCGCCGTTGTGGACCATCCTGTTTTCATATTGGCTGCTGGGCGAGCGCCTCAACCGCTATGGTTATCTGGTGATGTCACTGTCATTTTCCGGCGCTGTCATCATGCTGTGGGAGCCGCAACGGGGGCTGCCTCTGCCGCACAGCCCAGCCGAATGGATCGGCCTGTCTGCCGGCATGGCCTTCGCCCTTTCCAATGTCGTGTCGCGTCGTGCCGCGCACCTGAGTTTGCAAACGAAGTCCTACAGTGTTTGGCTGGGCACGGTCATGCTGACTGCAATTCTGCTGTACTGGCAGGGAGGACTGACAGGCCGGCTACAGGCGATCAGTATCCATTCCTGGCTGCTGCTCGGACTGCTGGGTATCGTGCTGTGCTGTTCCACGTTCGCGCTGCAATATGCCATTGCCAACCTGACCGCAAATCGCGCCATCATCCTGTTCCTGTTTGAATTGGTGGTTGCAGCGATATCGTCTTATTTTCTTGCCCATGAAGTCATGCATCTGCGTGACTGGATCGGTGCGTTGCTGATTGTCTCTGCCAGCCTGTTATCGGGGAAAATGCTGCCTGAATCCAAATCTTAGCGGGAACTTTTCCATGCTTTCCCGGCGGAAGCAGCAAGAAAGACTTTTTAAAATCCGGCATTATCAGGTACTATATTTTGTATATTGTTGGCAATCAATCAACCGGGTAATCAATGGCCTGATGTATTGAAAATGTATAATGTTCCGACACCCGCCGAAATAAACAGTCTGTTCGCCAACAGTGACCCCGACGCGGTTTGGGGCAAGGCAAGCAGCTATCTCACCCGCATCAATCCCCGCTATGACCTATCCCTGATCCAATTCATTTTTCACGATGTGATCAGCCTGTTTCGCGGTGATTATCCCGGCTACAGCGCGATCAAAACGCTCTACCATGACATGCCCCATACGCTGGATGTATTCCTGTGTGCAGTAAGGCTGATGCACGGCGTGTCAATTTCCGGAAATCGCCTGAGCGACGATGAAATTACGCTGATCATGGTTGCTGCCCTGATGCACGATATCGGCTATTCGCTACGGGATGGCGAGGAAGGCGGAACCGGCGCGCAATATACCCGAACCCATGTGAAACGCGGCATCGCTTTCATGAAAAAATACATTGCCGACAGGAATCTTCCATCCGGCTATGCGGCTGTACTGGAGCCAATCATGAGCGGTACCGATCCGGCGCTGCATTTTTCCCGGATCAACTTTCCCGATGAACGCAAGCACCTGCTCGGACAAATCGTCGTCACCGCCGATCTGACCGGACAAATGGCTGACCGTACCTATCTCGAGAAACTGCTGTTTTTGTATCTTGAATTCAAGGAGGCACATTTCGGAAACTACCAGAACATGTTCGACCTGTTGAAGCAGACCAACACGTTCTACGGAGTAACCCGGGAGAAGCTCGACGGCGCCCTGGGTGGCATGTACCGTAACCTGAGCCTGCACTTCAAGGATGTGATGGGTGTGGAGAAAAATTATTATCTGGAGTCGATCGAGAAAAACCTTGCCTACCTGTCGAAAGTGGTTGCGCACGAAGAAGCCTATCTGTCCATGCTCAAGCGCGGCGGAATTGCGGAGAAATCAATAAACCTGGATGCAGAGCATTGAAATCGATTCCCGGATTTTCGCAGGCTGTTTCCCTTGAGGGCATCAGCAATACCCTGCCGGGGCTGATCGCGCCACCGTTACATCCCTGGCCAGATACACGTCCTGAATCGCATTGAGAAACAACTCCGTTCCGCACCGCCTTCTTGCGTCCGGAGATCAGGCCCACGCGGCCCATGTAGCAGTTCGCCAGCACGCGATCCACGTAGCCCGGGCCCGGTAAGCGGATCGCTTCTTTGGCAATGCCGGTGCAGCGATAATTCAACAGGTGTTCCGCCTCATCACCCAGCAATTGAACAATGTTCGTCATGATTTCGCTCCCGGTGTTTGAATCGAATGGCTAATGTCACTTCCGTTGCAGCACAATGAAATCTGTACCTCGGGGTATAATTTCGCCCGATGCCATGCCCGCAATCACTAGGAATGAAAACTCAAATGAAACCCCTCTCCATCGGTACGCCGCTCACCCCTTCCGCTACCCGCGTCATGCTGCTCGGCAGCGGCGAACTGGGCAAGGAAGTCATCATCGCGCTGCAGCGTCTGGGCGTGGAAACCATCGCGGTGGATCGCTATGCCAATGCACCGGGACAGCAGGTCGCACATCGCGCCCATGTGATCAACATGGCTGACGGCGCGGCATTGCTCGCGCTGGTCGCGCAGGAAAAACCACATATCATCGTGCCGGAAATCGAGGCCATCGCTACCGACATGCTGGAACAGATCGAGCGCGAAGGCCTGGCGCGCGTGATTCCCACCGCGCGTGCCGCTCGCCTGACCATGAACCGCGAAGGCATCCGCCGCCTGGCAGCGGAAACGCTGAGCCTGCCAACTTCCCCGTACCGTTTTGCCGACAGCCTGGACGAAATGCGCGCCGCAATCGAACAGATCGGTTATCCGTGCATTATCAAACCGGTGATGTCATCGTCCGGCAAGGGGCAATCCCGGATAGAGCGTGCCGACGAAGTGGAAGCGGCATGGAACTATGCAGCCAGCGGCAGCCGCGTCAACCAGGGCAGGGTAATCGTCGAAGGTCTGATCGATTTCGATTATGAAATCACCCAGCTCACCGTGCGCGCGATCGGTGCGAATGGCAATATTGAAACGCACTTCTGCGATCCGATCGGCCACGTGCAGGTGCACGGTGATTACGTCGAAAGCTGGCAGCCGATGGCAATGTCGGAACTGGCCCTGCAGCGCACGCACGACATTGCGAAATCGGTCACGGACGATCTCGGCGGGCTGGGCATCTTCGGCGTGGAATTGTTCGTCAAGGGCAACCAGGTCTGGTTCAGCGAAGTCAGCCCGCGCCCGCACGACACCGGCATGGTCACGATGTGCTCGCAGGTACAGAACGAATTCGAGCTGCATGCCCGCGCGATACTCGGCCTCCCGGTGAATACCGCATTGCGCGCGCCGGGTGCGAGTGCAGTGATCTACGGCCAGCATGACGCCAAGGGCATCGCCTTCGAAGGCATCGCGGAAGCGCTGCGCGTCCCGGACAGCGATGTGCGCCTGTTCGGCAAGCCGGAATCCTTCGCGCGCCGCCGCATGGGCGTGGCACTGGCGACCGGCAAGGATACCGGCGAAGCGCGGGAACGCGCGAAGTTGGCAGCAAGCAAGGTTGTGCCGGTCAAACCGTGATGATCACCGGAATCCTGCACGCCTCTTTCCTAACGTCTGACTTGGCAAGATCGCGCGCCTTCTACGAAGATGTGCTCGGCTTGCAGCCCGACTCCGGCCGGCCAACGATGAGCTACGACGGCGTGTGGTACAACGTCGGTCCCGGTCAGCAGATTCATTTATTATTGTTGCCCAGCCCCGAAGCCGGCTTGTCTCGTCCCTCGCACGGTGGCCGCGATCGGCATGTCGCACTGGCGGTATCGGATTTTGCCGAATTGATCGAGCGCCTGGACCGGGCTGGAGTTGCTTACACGCCCAGTTCCTCGGGCCGCCGTGCGTTGTTCTGCCGCGATCCGGATGGGAATGCGCTGGAGCTGATCTGACTAGAAAATATATGGCAGCATGCGCTTGGTGGTTCGGGCATAGGCAGGGTACTCGGGATAAATTTCACTGATCAGCCGTTCTTCACACAACATTCTGCCAACAGCACCGCAGATGAGCAGGACACCCAGCAGCACATTGATCAAAGACCAATTTGCCAGCACGCCCGACCAGCCGAACAGGCAAGCCGCCGTGTAAATTGGATGGCGGATGAAATGATAAGGCCCGGTCGTGACCAGTCCGCCGGAGGAAGGATTTGCCGGTGCATGGAAACTGCGCTGTCCGAAGGTCAATCGTGCCCATGCCATCAGTGCTACGGCTGCAACTTCCGCGATCAGCGCAACTGGATGCAATGAAAAGAATGCGCCGCGAAGCAATAGCGCAACCAACGCAAGCGCCATCAGCAGCAGTGCTGCAAACGAAATATTTCTCAACAAGTCATTATCCTTTCGCCACTCGCCGGGGGCTCCACGTAATCGGCAGATTGTCCGCACGGCAGTATTATTTGGTCTTTAAAGAAAGATTACGGGTCGACGGCTATTGCGCTATTCCCCCATGAACCAAACACATCCTCTCATATTGTCGGAAAATCCCCCGGGATTTATGTGCGCTAACGCACAGAGTGACGAATTCAGGGGGGATAATCTGCTGCACCAGGGATTGCTGTCGGTATTTTTATCTGGCAATTTTGCACTTCACATTTTCAAATTGCGGAATGCCAAGTATGTTTATAATTCTGCAGCTGGCCATGTTAGTTTCAGTGACATGTATTCTAGTTTATTAATCAACAAGAAAAGGAACAATCATGAACGTAAAACTGTATCAACGGGTAGGCGGGCTGGTACTCGGCGCTGCACTGTGCCTGCAGGCAACTAGCGCAATGGCAGGAATGGTGACTACCGATAACATGGCGGGTCAAAATCATATCGCAACGGAAAAGGCCAAGATCCGGAATTTTCTCGACAGGGCTGATGTCAAGGCTCGCCTGCAGACTTTGGGTGTCGCCGAACCCATGGCAAAAGACCGGGTGGCTGCCATGACTGACCAGGAAGTACAGGCCATGTCACAGAGAATCGATTCGATGCCAGCGGGAGGCCAGATTGACAATCATGATTTGACCTTAATCCTGCTCATTGTGCTTTTGTTACTGCTGATTTAGCCTGCCGGCACGACAATCGGGTTGTGCAAGCGTGACGACCGACAAGCGCGGCAGCTTTCTGGCAAGGTGAATGCTGCCGCGTTTAAGGTGCCGGATTTGGATATACCTTGTTCACCGCCTCGATCTTTTCCTGCACTTCTGACGATAGCACCACTTCGGCGCTGTCGAGATTTTCCCGCAACTGGTTCAGGTTGGTTGCGCCGATGATCACGCTGCCGGTAAACCAGCGGGTGCGTGCAAAGGCCAGCGCCATCGTCGCCGGGTTTAGCCCGGCTTGTTGCGCGATGCGCACATATTCTTTTGTTGCAGCAGGCACATTGGGTTTGGCGTAGCGTTGCCCGAAGTTGGCGAACTGCGTGATGCGCCCTTGCGCGTTCGGGTCGGCGAGATATTTTCCGGTCAGATGACCGAATGCCAGCGGACTGTACGCCAACAGGGCAACCTTGGCGTGATGGCAGACTTCTGCCAGCCCGTTCTCGAAGCTGCGGTTCATCAGGTGGTAGGCGTTCTGCACCGTGACGATCCTCGGTAGCCCCAATGTTTCCGCACATTTCACGAATTCACTGACGCCCCATGGGGTTTCGTTGGATAGCCCGATATGGCGGATCTTGCCAGCTCTGACCAGCTCGGCCAGCACCTGTAGTTGTTCGGCGATCGGCACCGTGTCGTGTTGCTGGGAGGCATCATAACCGGTCGCGCCGAACATCGGCACATAGCGGTCCGGCCAGTGAATCTGGTAGAGGTCGACATAGTCCGTCTGCAACCGTTTCAGGCTGCTGTCGATCGCCGCTTCAAGATTTTGGCGATCGATGCGCGGGCTGTTGCGTATCCAGGCAAAGCCGCGCGACGGGCCGGCGATCTTGGTGGCGATGACCAATGAGTCGCGGCGCTGGTGTTTCAGCCAGGAGCCGATGTAGCTTTCGGTGCGTCCCTGGGTCTCGGCGCGTGGCGGGACCGGATAAACTCTGTATGGCGAAAAAATATCTTATCAGACTAAGTATATGGCTGATTAAAAATGTTAGTTGTAAATAGATAGAGGAATTTTGTTGGAATAGATACGTTACAAATGTATAACTTAATGTAATCAAATTGTGGAAAACCTACCCCAATTGGGCTATTTTCTTACATTTTAGCCAGATGTGGTATTACCTCCCAAAAAAACAATATTTATCGTTACGATCCAATTTCCTACGGCTCATGGATTTTGGCCAAGGCGCGCTCCTTCATGGTCAGAGCAGCTTTCATAACGTTCTCATAAAGTGGAGCCGTTATTTCAGATCACCGCTGCGATTAAATACTATTCGATACTCATCCTGCAAAACTCATTAGCAACGCTGCTAATTTCTTCCGAACACTCTCAAAGCATGATTGCGCCTAGATTGCAGCGACATCCCAGTTGTTGGCACGGCACGGTAATACGCGCCTGCGATTGAAGTCAGAAACCATTATCCAAAAAACGCCGCCGCGTTGTCTGGAATCTGGATGCCGGTAAGCCTGGCCTTTTGCAGCACCTCCCAGAAATACCGGTAGGTGGCGCGGTCATGGAGTTCACCTTCGTATTGGATGGGGCCCCAATCTGCAGCCTGCGCAGCCAGCAGGATGTTGCTGGCGATGGTCACCTCGCCGTAATCCGGCTTCATCGCGTCCACGATGGCTTGGATCTGCGTCGGGTAGATGCTCCACATGCGCATAAAGCCGAATTCGTTGCGGGCACGGCTGGCATCATCGAAAGTGGTCTGGGTGTTCTTCAGGTCGAGCGTGACGTTGTGGGCGGGCACCACACCATTTGCCAGGGCGGCAGCGACAACTTCTGCCTTGGCACGTGCCAGCAGACGGTGTTCGAACTGGCCCGGACTGCGCATCGCGGAAGCAGGGATCGCGCCGTGGTGGCCGCTGACGAAATCCATCAGGCCAAAATCCAGCACCTGCAGCCAGGGTAGTGCGGCGATAGCGTAAACATCATGCAGCGCACCGTGTGTTTCGATCAGCACATGGATGGGTATCTCACGGGTAATGTCATTCAGGGCCGCGACTGTCTGGATGTAGCCGATCATCTCTGCAGCCTGTGCAGCACTGGTGGATTTTGGGATGGTGATATAGGTCAGTACTTCTCCCGCACCTCTGACCAGGATGTCCACATCCTGCTTCCATGAAGCGTGTGTGAAATCGTGGATGCGTACGCCTGCCATGTGATGCTTGTTGGTTGCGGAATTCAACACGCGGACAATCATCTCCGCATGTTCACGTTCCTGCCCACCTGCCGCACCGTCTTCGCAATCGCAGGTGATGTCGAAGATTGGCCCGAGGGTGTCCTGCAGTGCAAGCGCCTTGAGGATGAGTTTTTCACTGCCCGCGAAATGTTCGCAGCTGGGAATGACCGGAAATGGTTTTTCTCCTCCGAAAAGGGCTTGGTCGGGATGTACGGCTGGTGACATGATATTTTCCTTATCTGCGCGGCATTAAGATGGTGTAGTCAAGATCAAGCACGACATTGGGATGGTAGTGCTGCTTGCCATTTTTTTCGATGTGGGTATGAGCCAATTCTTTGGCGGGCAGATTCTTCAGGCCAACCATCCTGAGGCGCAGCGCCCCCAGATCTTTCCTGCCGGGTAATTCCCAGCGCTCCAGCACTTCCGTCCAGGTATAGAAAGTATCGCCACCGTACGCGGGATTGCTGTGGGTACCCGCATTGATGGCAGCGATGCACAGGGCGTTCTCCAAACCGTCGTACGACAACGCGCGGCATATCGAGATGACGTGACCGCCGTACATGAGGCGGCGGCCGAACGGCGAGTCCTTCATCATTTGCGCGTCGAAATGCAGGCGGGCGTTGTTCTGGTAGAGTTTTGTCGCCAGCGTATGGTCGCTGTCGTCCACGGTCATGCCGGCCGGGTGGTTGATACGTTCGCCCGGCTGGTAGTCATTCCATAGTCTTTGCCCACCGGTCAATACCGTTTCGAACTGACTGAAATCAGCGAATTGCGGCACTTGCAGGCGCTCGACCGGAACTGCCGCGGGCAGTTCGGGAATAACGGTGGCCGGCGCGGGGAGGGTGAGGTCCTGTTTGTGAACCATGACCCAACGTTTCCATTCGAGCACCGGCTCAAGATTCTGGTTGCGCGATACGGAATGCACATACACCACACCGTTGCTGCCACTGGAATTCTGTTTGAGTCCGATAACCGTTGATGAAGTGGTCAGTGTATCCCCCGGGTAAACGGGTGACAGGAAACGCACATCGGCATAGCCGAGGTTGGCAACGGCATTGACCGAAATATCAGGCACGGTCTTGCCAAAGGCGATATGGAACACCAGCAGATCGTCCACAGTATGGTTGTGATAACCCATCGCATGCGCTACCGGTTGTGCACAGTGCAGGATGTGCCGGCTGCCGGTAAGGGCGATGTAGAACGCGCAATCACCGTCGGTGATGGTTCGTGGCGTGGCATGTTTGAACACTTGCCCCACTTTGAAATCCTCAAAGAAGTTGCCACAGCCGGGTTCCGAAATTTTGATATTTTTAGACATGAAAGTTTTCCAGGTTTTCGATCATTTCGCTCAGGCTCAACAATCGCTTGGCCGCCTCCACGTGGTGATGCTCGACCAGACGGTCGTTCACGACCACCGTGCCGCGCCCTGCAGCGTTGGCCGCGGACAATGCGCTGATGATCTCCCTGGCGGCATTCACTTCGGCTTGTTTGGGCGTGTAGGCATCGTTGGCATAAGCAAGTTGCAAAGGATGCACCAGCGACTTGCCGTCAAAACCCAGATCGCGCCCCAGACGGCAGGCATACTCAAAAGCCTCCATGTTCTTGAGATGGCTGTTGACCCCATCCACCACGGCACGGTCATAAGCCCTTGCCGCAAGTATCACCATCGAAAGGCTGGCCAACAGGGGGATGCGTTCTTTGGTGCTGTGGGCATGCATCTGCGAGATCAGGTCGGACGTGGCCATGATCATGCAGGCGATGCGCTCTGATGCATTGGCAATCTCCTCGGCATGAAGCACTGCCATGGGACTTTCTATCATCACCATCACCGGGGTGTCCTGCCCGCCCGCCTGATCCAGTGCTCCAAGCGCTGCCAACACATCAGCCCGACTTTCGATATTGGTAAACAGGATCGCGTCTGCACCCAGCTTGGCGACAGCCCGGATGTCTTCATGACCCCAGGGTGATTCAAGATCGTTAACGCGGATGACCACTTCTCGTGGACCGTATCCGCCTTTTTCGACAGCGTCTATGACATTTCGCCGAGATTCTTCCTTGGCTTCAAACAGGATTGGGTCGCCCAGATCCAGGATGACAGAGTCGGACGGCAGGCTTCGCGCTTTCTCCAGATAGCGCGTGTTGCACCCCGGCACGTAGAGCATAGAACGGCGAGGTCGAAAATGCTTGTTCATGATTTCCCCTGTTGAGCTGCCATGTCGCATTAGCTGTTATCAAGATACCGTCAGTTGATTCTATAGACGGTAAAATACAGTGTCAATAAATTCTTATGTCTTATATAAGATATATATTACTTGATTAAGAAAAATTTGCGTGATAAATTATCAGAACATCATTCATGATGATCTCAACGACAGGGGCAGGACAATGGGTTCTCCAGTATTTCAACCGCTATACCGGCAGATCAAGGCGCTCATCACGGAAAACTTTATCTCGGGGGAATGGGCCCCGGGCGCAGCCATTCCAAGCGAAATGGAACTGGCCTCGCGCTACGGGGTAAGCCAGGGTACGGTCAGAAAAGCCATAGATGAACTGGCTGCGGAAAACATCGTGGTGCGACGCCAGGGCAAAGGCACTTACGTGGCAACCCACTTCGAAGAAACGGGCAAGCTCAGGTTCCTACGCCTGGTTGCTGCCGACGGTAGCAAGGAATTGCTGGATAACAAATTGCTGAGCTGCGAACGCTCAAAAGCCAGCGCCGAGATCGCATCCCTGCTGGATATAAAAGCCGGCAGTGCAGTGATAGAAATCAAACGTCTGCTGTTGTTCGCAAAAAAGCCGCAGATCCTCGATCGCATCATTTTGCCCGTCGCTTATTTCAAGGGTGTGACGGCGGAACGGATCGAGGCTTTCAATGGCTCGATGTACCGGATGTATGAAAAGCTGCTGGGCGTACACATGGTGCGGTCGGAGGAACGGCTGACCGCGGTGGGCGCGAATGCACAAGTCGCCGCAGTACTGAATCTCAAGACTGGCACGCCGCTGCTGAGCATCGAGCGCGTGTCTTATACCTATGGCGACAAACCGATGGAATGGCGTCTTGGTCTGTGCCTGACGGATGATCATCATTATCTGAATCATCTTGAATAGGTGCAACTGGGTTCGGATATTTGGTGAAGCGAAACAGCATCGGGGAGGACAGCATGAAGAACAGTGAAAAGCAAAAGGACGGTCGCAGCCACGACAATAAGTCCTCCGGCAGTGCTGACACCGGGGTGTTAGGCGGATACTGGCCGGGGATCCAGTTGTATTATCCGCCGGTCAAATATGCGCCCTCGCTGGGTATATACGAGGACCTGGAAGCGGCAGCACAGCGCATGAAGAAACATGCGCATGCGACCCACGCTCACACGTTGATCTTCGATCTGGAAGACGGCTGCCGCCAGAAGGAATTGAGCAGGACCTTGCTCAGGCAGGAGTTGCCCCAGTTCAAGCGCAGACACGAGGTCGCGATCGCCATCAGGGTGAATCCGTTCCGTACCGAAGAGTACGAGCTGGACATGAAGCTGGTCAGGGACATGGCCGCACATATCGACGTGGTGATGCTGGCCAAGGCGGGCGAAGCATACGGCGCGCCCGAAGTCAGGGACCTGTCCAATTTTCTGGTGGGCCTGGATCACCCGATCACCATCCAGCCCATCATCGAACATCCGAAATCGCTGAAAATCGCGCCTGACCTGATGCAATACAGCACGGTCAAGCATGTCGTATTCGGCATCCATGATTTTTCAAAAGCGATGGGTATCCAGATCACGCCGGAGCACTGGACCGAAGAGCTTAAATATTTTCTCAACCAGATCATGTTCGAGGCGCGCATCGCCGGTAAAGGTGTCATCGGCGGCGTGGAAACATTGATCGGCTCGAGCAGCATGCCGGAGAATTTTGTCGAACCGCATGATGTTCGCCGATGGCTGGATCTGCACGGCGAGAATGAATCGCACACCGTTTACAAGCACGCCTGTCAGGAATCGGCGAACGGGTTGACCGGAAAGCAGGTCATTCATCCGGCGCATATCCATCTGTGTAAGGTGGCGTACACCCCGTCTCCCACCGAAGTCTCGCAAAAGATCCGGGTATTGAAAGCTGCCATCGAGGCAGATGCGCTGCTGGGCGGTGCGATCAAGTTCGAGGGAGAGATGCTCGATCCACCCATGTTCGGCAAGGCATTGCAGACTTTGCTGCGGGCGCATGCCCTGCGCGCGCTCACACCGGAAGATACCAAATTCGCCATGACGGTATTGCAACTGATGCCTGCCCAGGTCATTCGTGAAAACTGGCCGTACGGCGTCATTCTGTAGGAACAACAATGCCCAACCTCAAACCGTTCGCACCCTGGGTATGGCAAGTGCCCGAGAATTTCAATATCGGTGTCGCCTGTACCGACGCACACCTGAACACACCAGCCGCGGACAACATCGCGATGATCGTGGAAGACGACACACTGGGTACGTCACAGATAACCTTCGCGCAATTGTCCGAACGGACCAGCCGTTTCTCGCAGTTGTTGCGCGACCTCGGTGCCGGTGCCGGCGAACGTATCCTGATCCGCTTGCCCAACTCATTGGACTATCCCATCGCATTTCTGGGCGCGATGAAGCGTGGTGCTGTTTCCGTGCCAACCTCCACCCTGCTGACCGCAGAGGAAGTGGTTTATCTCGCGCAGGATTCCGGCGCATCGGTACTGGTCACCGACAAGACGGCCTGGGCAACGCTCAAGAACCAGTTGCAGGGGGCGGTCAATTTGCGCCATGTGCTGCTTTCCGGCCCGGGCGAAGTATCGGCAGTCACCGGATTGAATGTGCAGGATATGGAAACTGCCTTGTCCGGAATAACACAGTGGCAACCGCCGCACCTGACGAAATCGATCGATCCGGCCTACCTGGTCTATACCTCCGGTACCACCGGCTACCCCAAAGGTGTGTTGCACGCGCACCGCGCCATGATCGGCCGCACACCGGCATCGACCTACTGGTTCGATTTTGCCGGCGATGGCGATCGCATCATGCATTCGGGCAAGTTCAACTGGACCTATGTACTGGGTTCCGGCCTGATGGATCCGTTGTATCTGGGCAAGACCGTGATCGTCCATGAAGGCAAGAACGACGCCAATATCTGGCCCCGGTTGATCAAGAAACATTCCGCCACCATTTTTGTGGGCGTGCCGACCATCTATCGCCAGATCGTGCAGAAGAGCGAACTCACTAAAGCAGATGTCCCCAGCCTGCGCCACTGCATGAGTGCGGGTGAGCACCTCTCGGATGAAGTGTTGACCCAATGGCGCGAGCGTTTTGGCGTGGATATCTACGAGGCGGTCGGCATGTCCGAGTTTTCCTACTACCTGTGCCAGACCAAATCCCGGCCGATACGTCCCGGATCGGCAGGCTTTCCGCAGCCTGGACACCAGATACAACTGCTCGACCCCGAAACCATGAAGCCAGTGGCCACCGGAGAAGAAGGCATGATCTGCGTGCCGGATGATGACCCCGGCCTGTTCCTGAAATACTGGAACATGCACGAGGAAACGGCCAAGCTCAGGCATGACGGTTGGTTCTTCACCGGCGATTACGCGCGTTACGATACGGATGGCTACATCTGGTTCCTGGGACGCAAGGACGACATCATCAAGAGCTTCGGCTATCGCGTTTCTCCCTATGAGATCGAACGGGTGCTGAAATCCCACCCGGCTGTAGCAGATTGCGCCTCGGTCGGAGAAGAGATCGAAAAAGACAAGGTCCTGGTCGTGGCCTACGCGATCATGCGACCTGGTAGCACCACGACAGCAGATGAACTGTTGGTCTTTGGCCGCGCGCATCTGGCCGGCTACAAGGCGCCTAAAACGATCTATCTCGCAAAGGATTTTCCGCGCACTAAAAATGGGAAAATCCTGCGCAGGGATATAAACCCGACCATCGCAATTTCCCAATCTGCAATGCGATGACTGTTATCTGCTTGCAGAGCTTGCTCCAGAAAATTGAACGTTACTGCCCCCCAATTTAAAATTCATGATTGCCGAAGCGTGTACGGGTCAGATTACGAATTGGCGCTTGCAGGAGGCAAGAACGGCTACATGGTGCTTACAGTGTGGCGCGATCCTCCTTGATCATGTCGGCGGCCTTCTCGGCGATCATGATTGCGGGTGCGTTGGTATTGCCGGAAACGATCTCCGGCATAATCGAACAATCGACGATGCGCAGACGCTCGACGCCATGCACCTTGAGGCGCGGATCGACGACGGCCTGATCATCGACGCCCATCTTGCAGGTGCCAGCCGGGTGGTAGATCGTCTGACTATAGCGACGAGCGACATCGAGGAGTTCGGCGTCAGACTGAAATTGACTACCGGGTATGAACTCGGAAATGATATGGGGAGCAAGCGATGGTGACTGGGCGATGCGCCGGGCCACTTTGATGCCGCCTATCGCCACCGCGTGGTCACGCTCGTCAGACAAGTAGTTGGGCTGGATGGCGGGATACTGCAGGGCATCTGCCGACTTGATCTCAATGCTACCGCGACTGTAAGGGCGCAACTGGCAGACCGATGCGGTGAATGCCGAGAATCGATGCGGGCCATCGCCGGGTTTGTCGGCGCTCAAAGGCTGCATGTGAAACTGGATATCGGGACGCGCTACTTCGGGGCTGGATCGGGTAAAGATCACCACCTGACTTGCGGCCAACGTCAGCGGTCCGGTACGGAACAACATGTACTGCAAACCGATCCATATCTTATTGATCGGATTGTTGACTTCATCATTCAGAGTACGCTCTCTGGTCTTGAAGACCAGGCGAACCTGAAGGTGATCCTGCAGATTCTTGCCGACGCCTGGCAAATGGTGGACCACCGGAACGCCAACTTTACCAAGGAGCTCGCTCGGGCCGATACCCGAACATTGCAATATCTGTGGTGATCCGATGGCTCCTGCTGAAAGAATTACCTCTGCAGCTGCACGGACTTGGTGGAGTTTCCCCCCCTGCCGGTATTCGACGCCGACCGCATGCTTGCCTTCAAACAGTACGCGCGTCGTATGAGATCTTGTTTCTACAATCAGGTTTGGGCGGTTTTTGGCTGGGCGAAGAAAACCCTTGGCGGTGCTCCAGCGGAGTCCGTTGTAAGCGTTCTGCTGGAAGTATCCGATGCCTTCCTGGACTGCGCCGTTACAGTCCTCGTTGAAGGGGATGCCGATATCTTTGGCTCCAGCAATGAAATAGTCTGCAATCGGCCGGCGCAACCGAAGATCGGAGACCTTCAGAGGACCACCTACACCGTGGTACTCGCTGGCGCCACGCTCCTGATCTTCGGATTTCTTGAAATAGGGCAGAACCTCGGCATAGCTCCATCCGTCGTTCCCCAGCTCAACCCAGCGGTCGTAGTCCTCGCGCTGTCCGCGCACGTAAAGTAGGCCGTTGATCGAGCTCGATCCACCCAATACTTTCCCGCGTGGCCATTGCAACTGACGGTTGGCAATGCCTGCATCCGGCTCCGTAACATAGCACCAATCAGTTTTGGGATTGTGCATCGTCTTGAAGTAACCAACCGGAACATGTATCCACGGATTGGTGTCAGGGCCGCCAGCCTCGAGAAGCAGGACGCGGTTGCCGGGATTTTCAGACAGCCGATTGGCCAGAACACAACCTGCCGAACCCGCACCGACCACAATGTAGTCAACTTCCATTGACATGGTGCCTATCTCCTTGATGTGCCGGTCAACACGAACAATCTCTTATGCAATCGACGAAATCTAATTTAAACAATGAAGCATTCTGTTTCAGTATGCGTAGTAGCGACAATATAATCATCCAAAAAATAAAACCAAGAAGAATCTGCCTGGGTGGCTCAAAATGAAACGAAATTTTGGACAGACAGTTCAATATCGCACCTCAACATGTGCAGTACCCGAGCCAATCAACAATCTCTAGCCGGAACATTCTGACTCGAGCGACGATTTCAGGTCGCCTGCGACCACTGACTGTTCTTGAGCATCTGAGTGAAGCATCACAACCGCTTACGCTTGCGCAGTTTAGCAGCCTTATGCGCGTGCCAAAATGTACATTGTTGAGATTGCTGCGCCCCATGGAATTGCATAGCTATGCGATGCACATATTTGCAGAGCGGGGCTTTGTATCGGGTGTCCAGTCAACTACGCTTGCACTTAGAATGCTGTGCGGCGCAAATATACGACGCGAATGTCGCGCGGTGCTTCGCGGTCTGGTAAGGAAACTCGGCGAGACCTGCAATCTGACGGCCCCTGATGCCGGACGCGTTCTCTATGTCGAGCGTATAGATACGGCTGCACCCCTGAGAATGCATCTTCAGCCCGGCACCTGGGTGCCAATGCATTGCACGGCAAGCGGCAAACTGTTTCTTGCGTCCATGTCTATTCTGGAAAGACAAAGCATCCTCAACCATTTGTCACTGACCCGTTCCTCGCCACATACGATTATTGACCGCCAAGAACTCGAGATCGAGTTGCAAAAGATAAGAAAACGGGATGTCGGAATAGATAACGAGGAGTTCGTCTGCGGAATGGCTGCTGTGGCGGTGCCAGTACGGGTTAGGAACAACAAGTTAGTTGCGGGCATCGCCTGCCATGCGCCTACCGCGCGCATGTCGCTGGATGATCTTTTGGCTGGCGTACCCGACCTGAGACTTGCAGCCGAAGCGATGAAACAAGTTCTGTTTCCTGCAAGCGCTGTCGAAACCTAGTCCGCCAGTTTGTTACGCTCCTTTGCGTTTGAATGAATGATCGCAAGCGCGCAGGAAGCGATCCGGGCTTTGGGGGAGTCGGCGCGACTGGTCAGCACGATCGGAACTTTCGTGCCCAGCACGATACCTGCGCACTCTGCTTTCGCGACATAAACCATCTGCTTGTACAGCATGTTTCCGGCTTCCAGGTTCGGCATGATCATTATGTCCGGCCGTTCGGCTTGGGGCCAATTGATGCCCTTGATGCGCGCAGCCTCCATGGATATAGCAATGTCATAACTCAGCGGACCATCGACAACTGCACCTGTAATTTGTCCTCGTTCCGCCATTTTGCACAGTGCCGCCGCATCGATGGTTCCCGGAATTGCCGGATTGATCATTTCCACCGCAGATAAGATGGCGACATAGGGGCGGTCAATACTCAAGGCATGCGCCACGTCAATCGCGTTTTGAATGATGTCGCGCTTTTCCATCAGACCCGGGTTGATGTTGATGACGCAATCCGCCATCAGCAATAGTTTTGGCTGATCTGGGAGGTCGAACACAAATACGTGGCTCATGCGGCGACTGGTCCGCAAGCCGCTTTCCTTACTGACAACCGTGCCGAGCAATTCGTCAGTATGCAGACTACCCTTCATGATGACGTTGGCAGTTCCTGCACGGCACAGCTCGGCAGACTTTTGTGCCGCCGCTACGGGATCGTCGCCTGTTTCGACGAATTCGACTCCTGTGATATCGATGGCGCTCTTGGCGGCAATCGCTTCGATCCGTTTGCGAGGCCCGATCATGATGGCTTGAATCAGCCCTATTTGCTGAGCAGAGACTGCCGCTTCGATCGAGCTTGCGCTGCATGGAAAACATACGGCGACGCGGGGCGATGGAATCAAAAGCGCGTCGGCGATGATCTTGTCGAGATGGTGATGCTTGTTCATTGCTGACCTCTTAAATCCTTTCCTTGAAGTATGGCGAACATGAAACACCACGCCGTCGCTGTGTTAAATTATCAACCGACACGGTCAAGTGTCATCTGTCGACCGCGCCGACGATGTTCGCTACAAAAAAACGGATGACAACCGTTCATACGTAATCTTTGTACTTTTCGAGGAAACGGACAGGCTTGGACAGTGCATCACGACGGAACGGATCGCCCAGTTCCCGGGTACACATGATCTCCAGGATACAGGTCTTGCCTTCGTTCATCTGCATATCAATGGCTTTTTTGAGCGCTGGGCCTACGTCTTCGAGTTTGTCCACTGTGATGCCCTCGGCGCCCATCGCGCGTCCAATCTCTGCAAAGCTCTGGTTGTCGAGCTCTCCGGCGACGAAACGTCGGTTGTAGAAGTCGACCTGATTCTTTTTTTCCGCACCCCACTGGCGATTGTGGAACACGACGGCGGTGACCGGAATGTTGTGACGCACACAGGTCATGGTTTCCATCAGACTCATACCCCAAGCGCCGTCGCCGGCATAGGAAACCGCTGGACGATGCGGTGCGGCTGCCTTCGCGCCGATGATGGTAGGAAAGGCGTAGCCGCAGTTGCCAAAACTCATGGCGGCAAAGAAACTGCGCGGCTTTTCGAATCGCAGGTAGCTGTTGGCCACCGAATTGATGTTGCCGATGTCGGTGGACACCATGACGTCCGGCGGCATGGCCTTTTCCAATTCGCGTAACACTTGACGCGGATGCAGATACTCGCCACCTGAGAAGGTATTCTCCTTACCGTTCTCTTCGATCATGTCGAGGCTGTAGGGGTCGCGCTCATGGGTCCATTCGTCGAGCTCCTTCTCCCAGACCGCTTTCTCGGTCTTGATCGTTTCGGCGCGCGTGGCTTTGGTTGCGTCACAGACCAGCGTGCGCCCTGCCAAGCGCTGCGTTAGTGCCACCGCCGCAGCCTTGGCGTCGCCGCAGATGCCGACGGAAATCTTTTTCACCAGCCCGAGCATTTTATGGTCTGCATCGATCTGGATGATCTTGGCCTTGGTCGGCCAGTAGTCCATGCCGTGCTGCGGCAGCGTGCCAAAGGGTCCAAGGCGCGAGCCCAGCGCAATCACCACGTCGGCTTGCGCCATCAGCTTCATCGCCGCTTTCGAACCTTGGTAGCCCAGCGGGCCGCACCACAGCGGATGGCTCGCCGGAAAGGAATCATTGTGTAGATAGCTGTTCACCACCGGTGCGCCCAGACGCTCGGCCAACGCTTTGCATTCCTCGACACCATCGGCCATCACCACGCCGCCGCCGGAAATGATCACCGGAAACTTGGCGGTGGAAAGCAGCTCGATCGCTTCGTTCAGGCTGTTTTCGCCGCCAGGGCCGCGATCAAGACGCGAGGGCTTGGGAATTTCGCAAGTAATGTCGCCGTAGAAGTAGTCGCGCGGAATGTTGAGCTGGGTCGGGCCTATTTCGCTCATGGCCCGATCGAAGCAGCGGCCGGTGAATTCTGCCATGCGCTTGGGGTTATTGACATGACCCTGGTACTTGGTAAATTCTTGGAACATGGGCAGCTGGTTGGCTTCCTGGAAACCGCCGAGTCCCATGCCCATAGTGCCGGTTTCCGGCGTGATGATGACCACGGGCGAATGTGCCCAGTAGGCTGCGGCGATGGCCGTCACACAATTGCTGATGCCGGGGCCGTTCTGGCCGATGACCACGCCGTGACGACCGGAGACGCGCGAATAGCCGTCTGCCATGTGGCCGGCGCCCTGTTCATGGACCACCGGGACCAGTCGGATGCCCGCCGGCGCGAAGATGTCCATGGCATCCATGAAGGCCGAGCCCATGATGCCGAACATGTCGGTGACACCGTTGGCGACCAAGGTTTCAACGAAAGCTTCAGAAGGGGTCATGCGAGTTGGGCCTACCGGCACGGTGCGATTGTCAGATTTGCTCATAAAAAATCTCCTCGAAATGGGTATTCTAATAAACGGAACTTTAAATTCCGATAAATGGAATATCATATACTTTAAAGTCGGAATTACTAATTGTCAAGAAATAGTATTATAATATGAGACATCTTGTCTCACTATTGAAAATTCCGATTGCCATGAATTATGGATAAAACTGATCGTACGCAGTTTACTGAACCGGCCCGTATTGACGGCCACACGCCGGCATTGCGTCTATTTTCGTTGCTGGAAGTGATCGCCGACAAGAATCAGTTCTTCACGTTGCAAGGCCTGGTCGAGGAAACCGGCCTGCCCAAGCCGACTCTGCACCGCATGCTCCAGCAACTGGAGAGCGCTGGCATGCTTCAACGGGAGATCGATGGCCGCCATTACGGTACCGGTTTGCGATTACGCCGTCTAGCCGAAGCCCTGCTGCTCAACAACACCGTACATGGCGCGCGCCATGCGGTACTACGCAAGCTAGTCGAGGAGGTCGGCGAAAACTGCAATATCACGGCCTTGTCCGGTAGCGAAGTGCTCTATCTCGACCGGGTGGAAACCGCGGCGCCGCTTCGCTTCTACCTGCATCCGGGATCGCGCGTACCGGCACACTGTTCGGCCAGCGGCAAGCTTTTCCTCGGTCAAATGTCTTCTGGCCAGCGGCGGCGCCTGCTTGGACACGTACCGCTGGAACAATACACACCGCGCACCCTGACCGAACTCGACGCATTGGAACGTGAGATCGAAAAGGTCAATCGCGACGGACATGCGATCGACAACGAGGAGTTTCTACCCGGGTTGTTCTGCATCGCCATGCTGGTGCCGCGAGCGGGGGGGCGCTCGAACATCGGCATAGCGATCCAGGCCCCGGTGATGCGTCTTTCCCCTGACAAGGCAATCCAGTTTCTTCCTGCCCTGCAACGTGCGGCGAATGCCATTGCCGCAATTGACGCCGAAGCGAGCTCGACGGAACGGACTGGTACATGACCGATATCAGTCAGATTCAACCCGATCAGCAGGTTTCGGTGCGCGACGTATTCGGCATCGATTCTGACATGACGGTGCCGGCTTTCAGCGAGCGGGACGATCATGTGCCCGAGGTGGATACGGTCTACCGCTTTAATCCAGACGTCACCCTGGCGATTCTTGCCGGCTTTACCCGCAATCGTCGGGTCATGGTGCAGGGCTTGCACGGCACGGGAAAATCAACCCATCTGGAGCAGGTCGCGGCCCGCCTCAACTGGCCCTGCGTACGTGTGAATCTTGATGGCCACATCAGCCGCATGGACCTGGTGGGCAAGGATGCCATCGTGTTGCGCGATGGACTGCAGGTCACCGAATTTCAGGAAGGCATCGTGCCTTGGGCGTTGCAACGACCGGTGGCGCTGATTTTCGACGAATACGATGCCGGCCGGCCGGACGTGATGTTCGTGATCCAGCGCATCCTGGAACGCGATGGCAAGTTCACCCTGCTTGACCAGAATCGCGTGATTCGCCCTCATCCCAGCTTCCGACTTTTTGCCACGTCGAATACCGTCGGCTTGGGCAACCTGTCCGGCATGTATCACGGCACGCAGGTGCTGAACCAGGCACAAATCGACCGCTGGAACATCGTCGCCACGCTCAACTACCTGCCGGCCGAAGAAGAGATCGCCATCGTATTGGCGCGCGTGCCTGGCAAGAACAACGAACATGGTCGCAGACTGATCCGTTCGATGGTGGCGGTGGCAGAACTGACGCGCAAGGGCTTTGCGGTTGGCGATATTTCGCTGCTGATGTCGCCGCGCACAGTCATCACCTGGGCAGAAAATTGCGAGATATTTCTCGACTCGGCGCTGGCCTTCCGCCTTTCCTTCCTCAACAAGTGCGACGAAAGCGAGCGTCCCATCGTTGCCGAGTATTACCAGCGCTGTTTCGACGAAGAACTCGACGAATCCTGGATGAAAGAGGCTGGGCGTCACTGATCTTCCGGACCTGTATTATTCATAAATAATGGAACTGTATTCTAACTCGCCTCTGTTCAGCATGGTCTTGATCGCCACCGTGGCCTACACGGCATACGGGCTGACTGGATTCGGCGCCGCGTTCATCGACATTTCGAGGCGCCGCTGTGCCAACCTGCCGGTGCCGTCACTTTGTGACATGTTTCTGGTGTATCACAGGTCGGAGCGCAAATCGTGACCGCCAGTGCTCAACAACGCGCCAAGCGGCAGCAACGCATCGAGGAACTTTGTGCCGCCAGCCTGCGTGCCCTCACCGGTGAAGGCGACCTGCACTATCGCGGTCGGCAACTGCATCAGGGGGCGCGGCGGGTCCCGCTACATGCGCCGCATTTGCGCGTTGATACCGATGAGGACGACTTTGCCGAGTGCCGTGGCGCGGCAGACGCCACGGCACTCCGCCTGCTGCATTCCGACCCGGCGATTCAGCGCGAATTCTGTCCGGGAGCTGAGGATCCCATCGCCCGCCTGATGTTCGAGTGGATCGAACAGATGCGTGTCGAATCACTGGTGCGCGATGACATGTCGGGCATGCTCCACAACGTTCTGCAACGCTTTGAACACTGGTCGCGGGATTTTTATCGCGCAGGACTTACTAAAGGACGATTGGGCATCCTGCTTTATACGGTGGCGCAAGTGTGCTGGTCGCGGCTGACCGCCCGGCGTGTACTGGAAGAATCCGAGGACTACATCGAAAGCACGCGCTTCGAACTGGCCCCGCGTATCGGCAGGCCGTTGGCTGGTCTGCGACGTTTCCGCCATGACCAGCGGCAGTTCGCTCCCTGCGCCCTAGAAATCGCATGGACGATCAGCGGTATGGCCAAAGGAGAGCAGAGGGCTGACGGAAACGGGAACGCATCGCAGCCAGATCAGGAAGATGCGGAAGCCGACAGCCGCTTTGCGCTACTGCTCAATTTCGAAGAAGGCGAAGGCGAAACCCCCGCGCTTGCCCTCAGTGGCGAGAGCAAGGTGTTTGCCGAAGCGTCGCAAACCTACCGGGGTTACACGACTTGCTATGACATCGAAGTCGAGGCGCAGACGCTGGTGCGGCAGGCACTGCTGCGAGAATACCGGGAAATGCTCGACAAGCGGGTGGCGGCGCAGGGGATCAATGTACCGCGGCTGGCCCGCATGCTGCGGGCAATGTTGGCCGAGCCCGTCAACGACGGCTGGCTGTTCGGCGAAGAGGAGGGTACCATCGATGGCCGCCGGCTGGCGCAACTCATCAGCTCTCCGGCTGAACGCCGAGTGTTTCGGCAGGATCGCTTTACTCCGGTTTCCAACAGTCTGGTGAGTATTTTAGTAGACTGCTCCGGCTCGATGAAGGCGCACATCGAACCGGTGGCAACGCTGGTCGATATCCTGCTGCGTGCACTGGACATGGCTGGCGTTAGTTCCGAATTGCTGGGCTTCACCACGGGCTCGTGGAACGGCGGGCGAGCCTGGAAGGACTGGCACCGGGCAGGCGAACCGGTTCACCCAGGCCGGCTCAACGAAGTTTGCCACATGGTGTTCAAGCGTGCCGGCCGCAGCTGGCGACGTTCACGCACCGGCATTGCAGCCTTGCTCAAGGCCGACCTGTTCCGCGAAGGTATCGACGGCGAGGCGGTTGACTGGGCCTGCCAGCGCATGCTTTCACGAAGTGAACAACGCCGCATCCTGATCGTGGTATCCGACGGCTGCCCAAACGACGCCGCGACTGGACGCGCAAACGATACTTTCTACCTCGACAACCACCTCAAGGAGGTGGTGGCGCGGCGCAAGCGGGAAGGTGCAGTCGACATCATGGGCCTGGGGGTTGGCCTCGACCTCAGCCCCTATTATCTGAACAGTCTGGCGACTGACATGACACAGGCGCTGGACAACGCGCTGTTCCATGAAATCGTGCAGTTGATCGGCAGAAAACACCGACGCTAAATCTTAAGGAGCAAGCATGTCAAAAAAACGCATGGTAGTGCAGTTCGGGCAGGGTCACTCGATACGACGCGAGGACTACACCGCAGCTGCCGAACGGGCGGTGCGTGATGCGCTGTGGCATAACTCGCTGACAGTCGCAGAGTCCTTCGGCTTTCCCAAGACAGCGATGATCATCGATGTGGAAATCGGCGTGCAGAAACCTGAAGAAATCAATGTCGAGCAGATTCTCAAGGTCTTTCCCTATGGTCAGCCGTCCGTTCGGGTGGTGCATGGCGGACTGGACATCCCCAAGCCGCACCGCGATGGCTTGAATATTATCGCCAACGCGGCGGTTATTGTTTCCTTCGATATGGAGGAGGTCAAATGACTTCAGTAACTGAAAAGAGAATCATTCTCGAAACTGGCAGCGGCAACGATCTTTATGGCGAGGACTACACAAAGGCTGCTTGCCGCGCCGTCCAGGATGCCCTGCATCATTCATCCATCGTCATGTTCCGTACCCTCGACATCGACCATCGCACGATGCGCGTGCAGGTCACCATCGGCGTGAAGGAACCGGACAAGGTAGATATTGCTGTGGTCGCCGCCGAACTGCCACGCGGTTACGCGCAAGTCACCGCCGTACGCGGAGGCCTGAATGTGCATGATCCCGAACTGGGAACCACGCATGTTGTTGCAACGGCGGCTGTGGAGGCTTACGTGCCAATCGATGCGGCGGAGTGGAAACTGTGCGACACAGCCTGATCTGAAGCCCGAAGCGAGACTTGCTACTCATTAACGAAAGTTGCGGCCATGGCGGCAGCGGCCTGTTGCAAGCGGGGTACACATTCCATGGCACGGCTCATTGACAGGCGTGCGACCGGAGTTTGCAGGGCTACACTAGCGATCATGCGGTCATTGTGATCCATGACCGGGACGGAAACACCAATCACGCCAGCCTGAAATTCTTCGTTATTAAATCCGACCTTAGTCATAGCAATGCGTTCGAGTTGGGATTCCAGCATGTTCATGTCAGTAATCGTGTTGTCGGTATAGCGCTTGAGGCTTATTGACTCCAGTATCCTGCGCCGCTTGGCCTTGGGCATCTGGCTGAGGAACAGCTTGCCGCTCGATGTACAGTGCAGGGGCACGCGCGAACCGGGCTTGAGTTCAGCCTTGAGAGACCAGTCGGTCTCGATGCGGTCGATGTAGACGATCTCGTCGCCATTGAGCATGGCAAGGTTGCAGGTTTCGCCAATTTCGTCGACAACCTTGCGCAGAATAACGCGGCGCTCGGCGCGCACCGAATTGTTGGTCATGATTTCGAGGCCGAAGCGTGCCAGTCGATGGCCAACGCCATAGGTTTTTCCGGTGGGTTCGCGCAGTACGAGGCCGGCACCTTCGAGCATCGACAAAATCCGGAATACAGTGGGAGGCGGTAGCCCGCATTGCTCGGCAATTTCGGATAGCGGTACAGGGCGTCCAGCCAACACGATTATCTCCGTAATGGCAAAGGCACGCAGTGCCGCAGCAGATGATGGTAGGAGATTGTCGCTCATGAGATTTTCCGGCTATGTATAGGAATTAGATTGAAGCATACACATACACACCAGCAAATGAAATGCAATATATTTATATATTGGAAGTATTTATTCCATTATTTGAGTGTTATGTTGACATGACGCTCTAAACTCGATTAGAGTGATAAAAATGAAAAGATAATATCCATAAATAACAATGCTGTGTGGCATCGTTTAGTCGTAATTGTGGCATCGTTTAGTCGTAATAAGGGGAAATTCGTGGCAATTGAACAAACTACAACCGCACCACTATCTGCTGCCCAAATAACTGTTACGGCGTTGATCAACCGTGCCCGGGTTGCACAACATGCTTTCGAGCGATGCTCTCAGGCAGAAGTGGACGAGGCAGTACTCGCAGCCGGATGGGCCATCATGGAGCCGGGGCGTAACCGGCTGCTTGCTGATATGGCAGTGCGCGATACCGGCCTCGGTGATGTCGAGGACAAAATCATCAAGAATTATCGCAAGACGCTTGGTTTGCTGCGTGACCTTAAGGGCGTAAAAACGGTCGGTGTCGTTGCTGAGTATCCAGAGCGTGGCCTGGTCGAGATCGCACGGCCAGTTGGCGTGGTTGCCGCAATTACGCCCTCGACCAACCCTGCGGCAACGCCTGCCAACAAAGTGATCAATGCACTCAAGTGCCGCAATGCCGTAATTATTGCCCCTTCACCTAAAGGTTTGTCTTCTGCCGCGACCTTGGTGAATTATATCCATACTGAACTAAAGAAACTTGGTCTGCCGACGGATTTAGTTCAATGCCTGCCGGCACCAATTACCAAGGAATCGACGCAAGAACTGATGAAGCAGGCCGATCTGGTCGTTGCTACCGGTTCGCAAAACAATATCCGCGCCGCCTACGCCTCCGGTACGCCGGCCTTCGGCGTGGGCGCCGGCAACGTAGCCTCTATCATTGACCTCAGTGCCAATCTTGCGGAAGCCGCCGAGGCGATCGCTGCCTCGAAGATTTTCGATAATGCAACCAGTTGTTCTTCCGAGAACAGTGCGGTGATTCTCGATGGCGTCTACGCGGATGCAATCGCCGCACTGCAATCGGCTGGCGGAGTCATGCTGACAGCCGATGAAAAAAACACGCTCCAGGCGACCATGTGGCCGAACGGAAAACTGTCCGCTGCCATTACCGCACAAAAGGCCGCGAAGATCGCCCAACTTGCAGGGTTGAGCGACGAACGCTTCGCCAAGGCCCGCTTTCTGATGGTCGAGGAAAGCGGCACCGGTCCTGCGTATCCCTACTCGGGTGAAAAACTTTCACCGGTGCTGACGATTTACCGTGCGAAGGATTTCGACTCGGCATGTCAACTGGTTAGTGATATCTACGCTTTTCAGGGCGCTGGCCATTCGGTTGGAATTCACTCAGTGGATGACGCCAATATCCTGCGCCTTGGTCTGGAACTGCCGGTCAGTCGGGTAATCGTCAATCAGGCACACTGCTTCGCTACCGGCGGGGCATTTGACAACGGCCTGCCATTCTCGTTGTCGATGGGCTGCGGCACCTGGGGCGGAAACAACTTTTCTGACAACATGACTTACCGGCAGTACATGAACACCACGCGAATCGCCCGGAAGATTCCCCCGCGTATGCCAACACAAGAAGAGATTTTCGGCGAATACCTGAAACGGCACGGTGCATAAGTGCCCAGATCATTGACCCCGCACGAAGGAATCCGGAAATGCAATCCACCGTTCGAAGCAAAGTAGACCACCAGGCGGCAACGCGACCAGACGCTACCTATCTGATCGCATCTGAATCCGGGCAGACGATGAATTACGGCGAATTGCGGCGTGCCTCACGCCGGCTGGCCCGTTATCTCCTGGAGCATGGGGCCAAACCGGGCGACAAGATTGCGCTGCTGATGCCCAATGGCTACCAGACCTGCCGGCTTTTTGTCGGTGTCATGTACAGCGGTTTTTGCGTTACACCCGTCAATCTGCTTGCCCAACCGACGCAACTTGCCTATGTGATCGATCATTGCGATACGCAGATTGTCTTTGTTTCACCCGATCAGTTAGAGCGCGTGAATCAGGCGCTGAAGCAAATTATGAGGCCGGTCGAGGTGATTGTCGTTGATCCGGATTGCGTGGAATTTATCGATAGCCCTGACGTAGTCGAAGCGCTGCCAGATGTCGCCGAAAATGACGAAGCGCTGATGATGTACACATCCGGGACCACCGGCACGCCAAAAGGCGTAGTCCTGACAAACCGTTCAGTGATAGCCGGTGGAGAGAATGTCTCGCTCGCGCATCAATTGACAGAAACTGATCGCGTCATGGCGGCGTTGCCGCTGTATCACATTAATGCCCAGATCGTCACGACCACGTCACCGTTGGTGCATGGTGGCAGTCTGGTGTTGTTGAAAAGATTCAGCGCCACCACATTTTGGGAAACGGTCGCGGCATATCGTTGCACATGGATTAACGTGGTGCCGACCATCATTGCCTATCTTATCAACGGCCAATCACCGAAAGAAAAAGGATTGGATATCTCAAGCGTGCACTTCTGCAGGTCTGCTTCTGCACCGCTGGCACCCAGCCATCTGCGTGCTTTTGAGGAGAAGTTCGGCATTGGCATCATCGAAACCATGGGACTTACGGAAACTGCAGCACCCTGTTTTTCCAATCCACTCGATCCTGCAAAACGGAAGATTGGCAGCCCTGGTCAGGCTTTCGGCAATGAGGCGCGCATTGTCGATGCAAATGGAACAGTATTGCCGCCACTGCAGACCGGCGAGATCATGGTGCGCGGAGCCAACGTCATGAAGTGTTACTACAAGAATCCACAAGAGACTGACAAGGCGCTGACGACGGACAGCTGGCTTTATACCGGGGACCTTGGACATATGGATGAGGATGGTTTCTTCTTCATAACCGGCCGACTCAAGGAGCTGATCATCAAGGGGGGTGAGAACATCGCACCCCGCGAAATTGACGAGGTCTTACTTAAACATCCAGCACTGCTGGAAGCAGCTGCTGTCGGCATCCCGGACGATAACTACGGCCAGGAAATCATGGCCTGCGTGGTCCTTAAGCCGAAGCAGGAATGTACCGAGGAACAGTTGCGGAAATATTGTCTGGACAAGCTGGGTAACTACAAAACTCCTAAATACATTCACTTCGTTGAAGAGTTACCCAAAGGGCCTTCAGGAAAGGTGCAGCGTTTGAAATTGCTTGATCTCGTGAACATAGCCTGATGAATGGATGGGAATTCGACGGTACAAGTCAAACCAATTTCGCCCCACATCCCCTCACCAATCCGATTTTCATGGTCAAAGCCATGATAGTTTCCGCACTTCGCCCGTTCTCATGAATAAGAACAAGTTACGTCAATGCAAAATCGATTTTTCTCATATTAATTAAATTAACAATCGAGTCTGAGCTAACCCGCATATCACGGACACTTTTAATAGTAGACAATACTACAGGAGGTGTCAGATGGGAAAAGAGATACAGAAGATCAATAAGGAACGCAAACGTCAGCGTTACAGCAA
>Ga0307375_10001020_pt1 | contig 31965 bp, 45 predicted proteins | sample TR1MG_FD_202531 | JGI IMG/M metagenome (GOLD analysis project Ga0307375, IMG submission 202531) | Soil microbial communities from Risofladan, Vaasa, Finland - TR-1 | ecosystem: Environmental > Terrestrial > Soil > Coastal area > Acid sulfate soil | place: Finland: Risofladan, Vaasa | collected... | reverse complement strand
GCGTCCCCCGGACGCTGCTGGTCGAACCGGAGGGTTCTCGAAGTACCCACCGTCTTAGCCAAATAAAAAACGGGCCGTTGGCCCGTTTTTTATTTGGCGGAGAGGGAGGGATTCTCAAAAACCACCTGCGCCACCCAATACAATCAATTACTTATACAACCAGGCGAAGTCGCGCCGTATGACTTGCCGTACGAGTTTTTCGGGCCCAAACGGCAATCACCAGTCTACATTTTGGCAGCCGCCATAGCAAGATACCTGCAGTCGATTTTTCGAGCATAGGGATGCATCAGTTCGAATCCCAGTTGCTCCGCCATCACGGGTCGACTTCTTCGTTCAACCTGCCTGTCGCCGCCGCGCGCGTTCTCAAGCGCAGTTTGCTGACACATTTAGATTTCCTCCACCCACTGCCCAGCCACGACCGATTTAACACACCTCACTGGGGAACAACATGCACGTCAACAAAACCTGGCCTGACAGGAATGCGGCGAAGAGTGGCATGCAGAAGGTGGGAAGGGTGCGGGGGAGATTGTCACCATCCCCCGCCTCGGATGAGAACAGAACATCCAAGGGCTTGTGCCCGCGGGTTTAGACCACCGCGCGCACCCTAGGAGAACTCGCTAACGCCACTTAGCACTGCTCCCGGTGCCATCTGTAGTATCGGCGCTCTCGCGCTTTTCTAGAGGGGGATGCTCGCACTCGCCCGAGCCGCCGAATATTGGCAGCAATGACTAGCCAAGCGAAGGCGACCTCACGCGCAACTGCCCGTGAAAGCACTGAACGGGACCTGACCGCCGGCAACCCCACCAGCCCCCTACCCCGTGCTCGGCTTTTCTTACTTGAGCGCAATTCCCTTGGGAGCAAGGAATCACGAGAATCTTTCGTCTTCAATCTGAGCTGCAGAATATGTTCGTGGATGCGAAACGCGCGACGCGTTCTTGGCTGGTGCTACATGTCTTGGCTCCGGCGCCCCCCCAGGCGACAACTGGGCAAACGGGCAAACCGGCGCAGACGTACACTCGCGCCGGTAATCCGCCAGCTGCTACTCTCTATTTGCCAGTGAGCAGCCTGGTGCGTGCTATCACGTCCGTCCGCAATTCGTCGACCGTAAGCGCATCATTTGCCTGCAGCCGGAGCAAAACGTCGCAGAGTGCATTTCGCTCGCCATTACTCAACGAGTAGATGCGGCGTAACAGTCCGTCCGTTTCTTCGCGAACTTCGACCGGACAACTGTCAGCGCGGGATACTTTCTTTAGCATTTGCCTCTCGGTTGAGAGGGCCTCCTGCATCGCGAACATGCCCTCGGTCTGTCCGCATTGGCAGGTAAGAACCTCTAAATCATCGTCTGTGAATTTCCTAAGTAGCGCCGGGACGACCCTGTCAAGCTCCAAGAACTCAAACGCTAGCGTCTGAGCAATTGCGCCCAACAGCGGCTGTCGTTCCCCGCATCGCTTGACCAGCTCCGATAATAAACCGTTCAGCTCCTCCGTTGCCGCTTCCGATAGTCCGCCTATTTCACCTACCAGTGCATACACAAAATGGCAATGTGAGCTTACTGAAATAGTTATTGACTCTGCCAATTGGTCTCTCCTTGAACGGCGCGAGTTCTAGTACTCGCTAGGTGCCCATTTTTATCAGGAACTTTTACGGTCGTGTAAATATCGGCGCCCGCTATATTTGATTTGATAACAAGCGCGAACAGAATTGCCGTCCGCGCTTTTCGTGCGCGCCAGGTGTTAGCCAGACACTGCTATCCCCGCTGCCTTCACCATTTGAGTCCCCGACAAGTCCGGGTGACGCGGACGCACCACGTTCCAGATTCGCTCGAATGCATCTGCCAATGCAAAGCCTTCGAGGAAACTTAGGCCTTCGAGCCTAAGCGCCACATCGTCCTTTCGGCGGAATTCGGCGGTGTGGCCGTCAAACTCGCCGTCCCTGAAGACATCGCCGAGGACGCCAAGGCATGAAAAGTCGAAGACTTTGTTGCCGAAACAGACGGCCATTTCCTCAAGTTCGTCCGCCGAAAAGAGGCAAGCCAATTCTTCACGACCTCTTTCGAGAGCGCTCTGATAGCGTGCGATGCCGAAAAAGGCCGCGCTGTGCCCCGGCGTCATGTCTCCATCGAATTCGTGCTCGGTCAGGTATCGTTGCACTAGTTCCCTGTATGGGGCTTCTCCCTCCGCCTGTTCCGAGTTAAGTTTTAACACAACCCCAAGAAACTCTGGGGGTTGGGGCTCGCCCACATCTCTTGAAGTGATTGCTTCTTGAGTCATCTCTTGTCTCCTTTGGCCGGTTTTCACACCAGCCGATGCTCTACATTGTCGCGGGGCGTTCTTTACGTCCGGCGACCTCCATGCGCCTAAAGCCGGCCAACGCGTTTCATTCCAGTTGGCGACGCCGGCTCTAGACGACTTTTTGTACTTTCTATTCTTTCCTTCGCATCGTATCCAAGGAGTGTGCTGATGTTCATAAGCCTCCCCACTCATATTGGAATACGCGCCCGATGTGAACGCCGGGCGCGTTTAACAATTAGTGCGTCATGCACTCTTCCTGGCTGGCGTAATCCGCGAAGGCGAAAGCAAGGCAGCGTTCAAAGTCGCCAAGCCAGTGCATCGCGTCAAACGCGAGGAAAATTCCTTCGAATTCGAGCCTGGCAGCAACCCACGGCCGTTTCGGTGCCGAATCGGCTTCGGTTATCAGCGGCATATTTGCGCTGCTATGCATCTCTTCCCAAAGCTTGACACCATAGCCCGCCTCGAGCGCAACGCCAATTGCCACCACAGGAATCTGGGTGCCCGCGACCAGTTTTGAAACGGTGGCACACATGTTTGAGCCGTCTACAACTGATTTGACGAAATACGGTTCGCACGCTGGAATCGGAATATGGGCGTTGGGGGATGTGGAACGAACGATAAGGTCGCGGCAGATATCAATGACTTCCTGGCTGACCTCTTCACGCGGGCTGACTCGCATGTGACCGGTGTTCAGCGTGATATGCTCCAGCGCACTCGGTCGCGCCACACCCTTCCCTGCTTTGCATTCAGCGTCGGCAATATCTTCCGACTGCAATACTGTTTGCGGCGCGGCGTGCTTCTCGCCAACGACCTGGTCCGAAAAAACAATAAGCGCACGTTCCACCATAGTGTCGGCCGTTGGGTGCTCCGCGTATGCTTTTTCAATGGCTTGGTCATACTCGAACCGGGACAGCGGAGCATGCATTTGCTTGACAACCGCCTTGGTCAATGCCTCCGAAAGCGCCGGGCTGAGTGTCGTTACGCGCAAAGCCTTAATAGTGTTGGTGGCTGAACAAATGAGTTTCACGTCCAGCAATAGCCGCTTGCCGGGTTCGTAGCCGTACGGAATACCTCTCAGGTTCCGAGGCAAGCGCCGGGTGTTAAAGGGCGCATCGGACCGTGGTTGATTCCCAAGCTTTGCGAGGAAGAAAAGGATGAGGCCGTCGAGGTACAAGTCAAATTCCGGGTGGCCCTTCCTATAATCATAAATTTCCTCATCGGTCGGCTTCTCCATGAAAACGGCGAGTTCCGTTTTTTGCCTGTCGATTTGAAAGTGGGTTCCACCCTTAGGAATGGTACCCGGCGCAAATTGGGACTGGCCGCCCAGATGATACGAAGTCCAGCCACTAGGTAATGCAATCATTTTCAGCTCCTCTGCTGATTGGGAAGCCGTGCGTCGGCTCTCTTTTTAGGGTTTAAAAAATCTCCAGGCTGGCCATCCATGCCTCTTTTTTGCGCTTTGTCCTAATGGCCGTACTGGTGATAATGTAATCATTCTATCCTCGTTTGCACTCTCTGTCAATATACGATATGCTTCTGGAGGTATTCACACTTATACGAGAGGGCCACAATGGTTCGCTTAGCGGTGGGTTCGAACAAGACGTCAGTCGTTACCGTGCGGCTGACGCCCAAAGAGAAGTTCAGCTTGGAATTATTGGCAAGAAAGCTTCACACAAATCTAGCGGGTGCCGTAATGGCGAGTGTTGAGAACATGTTTCGCGAAGATGTTCTTGGCCTACTTGTTCAACCCGCGGACGGAAGACCGCCGGTCACTGCGATTGACGCTGTGTGGAGCCCTTATGAGCACGAACGGTTTGCTGTTCTCGCTGAGACTTTTCCAGAGTTACTATCGGACGAGGAAACATATGCTTGGCGCCTCGTTGTCGAGGAACCTAAGTACTGGAAGCAGGTATCGGTGCAAGGGTCCGGTGGCAAGAAGCAGGTCAGCAAAATCGACCTTGACAAGCTCGAGGCCGACTGGGACAGGTTAAAGGCCCGGGCGCACATCCAGTCCTAGACCGATTTCCTCATATGTCTGTGGACAGAACCCCGAAGGTGATGAGGTTTCCGCTTTTTGCGGTCGCCCACCACGCGGCAGTTGCCGTCGTGCCTACTTAGGCGGCCGTTAACGTCAGGTGATGGCTTTGGCCGCGGTAAACAATTGACGACTGACTATCAGCAATCCCGCCCACAGCCCCTGCCCTCGCCGGCCGGGGCTTTTTCATTGTCCGCAATATCCCCCGCCCCCACTACCTACACTATCCGCAAGGAGGGCACATTGATGGAAAGTGAGAAAGCCGAGCGATTGCGCTTGGCGCAGGCCAAGCACAGGGTCGCGCAGGAAAACTACGACAACGCGGAGGCAGCATTGAGTCTGGCAACAACTCGGCTCGAGATGACGCGGTACGCAGTAGAACAGGCAACCAGCGCAATCAAAGATGAGGGGGCGGACTGATGGCAAAGTACTGCCCTATGTGCAGCAAGGGGCGCCTCGAGCGCGGGTCAAAACTAGTAACGAGCACGTATCGAGGGCACTCTATTACCTACGAGCAATCTGGCGAATGGTGCGATATCTGCGGCGAAGGGTTGCTAACCGGCGTTGATGTGCTCAGTACGCAAGCGCAGCTGCTAGCGTGGCGGGCACAAATCGACAACGCGCAGGAGAACGACTGATGGCAGCTAACGACGACAAAGACCAAGCGCCAGAGGAGACGCCTGAAGAAATCAAAGGGCGGCGGAAAGTAGGCTGGAGCATGGCTGCGAGGGACCTCGAGCCTGTCCTTACCTTCGCCCGGGCGCAGGACCGGGTGCTCACTATCAACGACGCCGGCAAGACCGCGTGGGCGGTGATTTCGGAGTTGATGGAGGAACGCTATGCCGAGATAGAGCGCGGCGAGTAGCCAATTGATTGCAACAAACTTCAGAGCCCTGGCGCTATCGCTGGGGCTTTTCCTTGCCGGCTCGTCGCGCGTTGCCATCCAGATGCCACCGGCGACGACCATCCCGGCAACGAGGCTAAGAATCAAGAGTTCCATAGCCTAGCCCACAGGCTGCGCGGTGGTCGCTTGTCGGGTGGTTTGGATTGCTAAAGATTTGGCGGATGCTGACGATAACGGAGGGTGAGTGCGATGGAGTGATGTCCTTTCGGCGCTCACCGGGGTTGATGTTCTTTCCCCGAGCCGGTTCGTCCTCGGACCGGCGCTGATGCGGCGTTTGCATTGGCTCGAGGGCGGGGGAGAATTACGGCTCCCCCGTTTCTCGATGACCGACCTAGAAAGTAAGCGGCCGACTCTTCGTATGTCGGCTTGTAGCTCATAGCCATCTCTGCCACCACTTGCGCGGAGTGCAGCCGCACATCGGGCCAAAGTTCTCGTTTTCTGCCCGCTCAAAGGCTGCAATCTGCTCGTCTGTGTAGACAATAGGCTTTGCTGCTGCCAAACGGGCGCGTGCTTCTTCAAGCGACGGCGGTGCCGGCGTCCAGATGTAGTACCAATAGCTAACAATGCTCTTCCACATGTTCATGCGTTCAGTTTACCACTCTCGCATTTGCACTCAAAGAAAAGCCCCCGACGGCGTGAAAACCGTGGGGGCTTTGAATTGTGTCGCAGTTACCGCTTTTGGCGTTTCAGTCCATTCTCTACTCTAGTCTGCTTGGCCCACTGTACTAGTTGTTCCACGCACACTTCTTTGTGCTTTTCCACGTCGTCCTCACCGTTCTTACTCATGTCGGTGGAAATCTGGTCTGCAAGTTGCATTGCGAAGTACCCCGCTTGCAGTGCCTCGACAATGCCGAATTTTTCATACGTGTCACGCACCAGCGACGATAATGCTTCAAATGCCTCATCCTCGCCTTTTACTCTATTGCTGCCGCTTTCTACGTCTTTATTTGGTTCGCCAACCTCCGCGTGGATTAGTTCACTCACTGTCTCCCTAGCGCTTTTTCCGCTTTGCGCGCACAAGACGTTTGCCAGCATAATCGTAGCACTGGGCACGAGTCTAAGTTCCGCTGCTTCTGCAATCAGGGCGCGTTCTTTCTTAGTGAGTTTCCGGTATTCCCCTGTGCTAGCCAGGAGCACCCCTTCGGTCATTTCGATACAGTGCGCAGTCATGGGTGGCTGTTTTGCGTAAAACTCGTGTGGAGACCCCTTTCCTTCTTGTTTATCGACCAGTGCTATTGCCCGCTTTTCCGCTTTTGGGGCCTTGGCTTTTGCTCTTGCAGTTGCTGAAGTCATTTCTAACACTCCCTCGTGGGTGCTACAGGTTTAAGAAGTTGTCCTGCTCAGTATAGCTAGCGCCGTGCCGCGTTCACACACTGCGCCTCTTCACGCTTTCCTCTGTTTGCCATGTCCGCTTCTTGGTCGCGGTTTCACCGTACGAGTATCGCGACTGGCAAAATCGCCGAAGCGCGGAGGTCTCCGAACCCAGCCAAAGGAGCGCTGCGAAGAAATCGCGCTCATTCTTCGTTCCGAAAGCTGTGAGGTCCAAGAAGGTGCGTATCCGGAGCGCTGTAGAGCTGCCAAGCCATCTCCACATCATCCGGGTCGAGGGCGAATACCTTTACCCGTTTGGCCACCGCGTCGTTTCGCGCGTAGTGGTAGGTCCACTTGTACGCATTGACGACCTCGGGCAAGCTTGCGCAGGTGTTTTTTGCGACCAGCAGATAATCGGGGCACCACTTGACCTCGGTGTGTCTGCCGTCCAATCGGTCCAGGGTGGCCCCTTTGTGGCGCAACTGGTAAGTGGTGAGGTCGAACACTAAGTTCCCAATTTCAAGCCAGAAATGGTAGGGCTCGCCACCCGGCTGTGCCGGCAAATTAGGTACGGGTGCGTGAACGAGGATGTCGCCATCACCTGGGCCCACGCGCCATGCAGCGTAGCCGATGACGAGTTGGGCCTCAATATCGAGACGGAAGAGGATGGCTTGTCCAATGGCAGCGTGGAGGTAGCAGTCCGCGCCTAAGTCGGCGCTGGCGGCCACTGCAAGCTTGCGCACTGCGGCCGCAACGCGCGGGGGGTCCGCGGCCCGGAGGGCTTGTGCTCCAAACGACTGCTGCCTGGCTTTTTGCTTTGCTTGTCCCATGCGCACACTCAATTCAATCGAGTTCGGGCGACCTTCTCCACCAGTTGTTCTATTTGTGTTGCCGTCTTCCCATGAGTTCATCAGCCTTCGCAAGGCGCTTATCGAATTTCGCCTGGCGCTTTTCATGCTCGGCGTGGATACGTCGAAGCACTATCACGCGATTAATCTCACTGTTCGTCATTGCCAAACGTTGACCAGGCGAGGTAATTTTTTCTGGCACCGTGCAATCTGGGGCCTTCGAGAGACTCCAGAGGTCCTTAGTCAAATGTGACAGACATTCTAGGAGTTCCGCCGCTCGCTCAGTGTTTGCGTGCTTTCCGGCAGCTTTCACCAGTTTGCTCATCAGCCCAATCACCTCTGGCGTCAGGAGCTTCAACAGGTCGGCCCGTTCTCTTTTTTCTTGCTCGTCGTCATCATCCAGCTGCGGTTCTTGCTGGCCAACTGTTATTTTTGCCATTTCGCTCTCCTGGTTGTTTTTGGGGCATGTCATTCGTGTATCGGCAGCCGATTACAAACCTTGAGGCATCTGTCTACAGCAACTGCTAGACCTGCTCTTCCTCGCCGGCGAATATAAACCTGGTCCCTACACATTCCGCAGCCACCCGGCTGCGCCAACGTATTTGGGAGCATATAAATGCATTCAGACGAATACCGCTCGGAAGATGACGAGTGCGACGACGCCCGGCAGCAGCTCGAGGAGTACGAGATGCATTGCCAGGAGGTACAGCGCAAGGCCGTCGACCTTCTCACTATCCCCGCCGCACAGGTTCTGGCCCGACAATTGGCTAAGGACCTAGCGAACCTAGTTCAGACGCACGCTGACTTCAATGGCCCCATTACGCTCGCCGACGTTCTTAAAGAGTCAGTTCCGGAGAAGGTCGTCATTAAGACTCTCAGGCACTGCCGGGGTTATTTGCATATGCCTTTGAGCCACGCCGGCTTCATCGCCATCCGCAAGTCTCTCGATGCTGCCTGCGCCGGCTTCGAAGCGCTCCTTGCCGCCGATGCCTCCCGATGAGCCCGCCTAAATCTGCTCGCAATCAAGACCTTTCGATGTCCTCAGACTACGGCCACAGGGCTGACAATCCCGAACAGCACGGTTTCCAGTTCGCCGGCTACGTGGTTCGACTGCCTGGCGCCCGCTATGTTCAACACTGGAGCGTCTTTGTCCCAAGCGCCGGCGTTGTCGTAACCAGAGACGCGAGCCAGGCCGGCGTGTGGGAAACCAAGAGGGTCGCACAGTATCTGGCCGGCCGAGTGCGGGGGACGGTCGCAGAGAAATACTTATCGCCCGCCGAGGTAATGGTGCGTTGGTGAAGCTGCTGCGGGTCCGCGGCCATTTGCGAAGCGGCCGCCCCACCGAGCATGGCTAAGCCTGGCGCCAACCGCTACTGCCCTTCCGGCGCTCCTTGCCAAAGCATGTCATAGCCGAGCTCCTCGGTTTCGGTGCACATCTTTGCCAGCGCCTCGAACTTGGTGGAAAATATTTCGTCGGCGTGCGATTTCTCATGCTCTGCGAACGAACGCCAGTACGTGACGATGACGTAGTGCTCGTCCGCGCTGAGCGATGCGTTGAGCGAACCTTCGTGTGAAATGAAACCGGAGAACTTGAACACTTGGCCGGCGATGAACCCGCCTTTATCTCCGCCGTAGGTTTCCTTGACGACATTGCACATCTCGCCCACGGCCAGTTCAACTTCCTCGAAGGTGACACCCGGCTTGAGCTTGACGGTATTGAACAGCATCTTTGCGCCAAATGGCAGCGTAATGGGGTCGAACATATCGGTGATTCCCTCCCTTGTCAGAAATTCGTGGAAGGTGGCCCGGTGACGGCCGAATCTGCGCTGATTTGAATCAGCGTGCCAAATTATGCTAGCACGGACAGCGTCTCCAGGTAGCGTGACAACGAAGCTCCGCGACTGACCGGCTCCAGTCGCTGTCAACGAGAGGCTCTGCAGGCGCATCGCACACTCGGAGGACCCTTGCCGCCTATTGCGGTTCCTGATTGCAGCCGCGTTTCAGAACCGGGCGGCGCTGACGAAGATTTAGAAAGCTTTCTTTTTGTGGTTGCTAAGGGCCATATGGCGGCGACACCTCAGCTGCGGGTCCTGAGCCTGTTGCGCCGCAGATACCTTTAGGGGAGAAGCCGTTCGTCCAGGCCTAAGGGAATTGGCTCGCTGGTATGCAATGACGTATGTAATGGCTCCAGAAACCGCTATATGGAGTGTCGAATCCTGCGTGAAGGTGCTACGAGCACCGATTGATTTCCACGGTCGCGTGCGCAATCTCCTGATGTTCGGCCAGCCACGCGCGTACATGGCTGGGTGTCAGGTTGGCATCGTGCGTCACGACGCTGAGCGCGCACGCGTAGGCGCGCTTTCCCACCCGCCAGACATGGAGGTCGGCGATACGCGTTTCCCCGGCGCCGGCGTTTGCCGCTATTGCCTCCCGAATTTCTTCCACAACCGGGTGGTCCATTTCGCGGTCTAGCAGCACCTTGCCCGTTTTTGTTATCAGGCCGCGTGCCCACACCGCGATGAGGGTCGCACCAACGATGCCCATCACCGGGTCAAGCCACGACCATCCCCAGAGCCAACCGCCGGCCAGGGCAACGATGGCCAACACCGACGTCGCGGCATCGGCCACCACGTGGAGGTAGGCAGACTTCAGGTTCAGGTCCTCGTGGTGCGGGTGCCCACCATGGGCGTGATGGTCCCCATCATCGTGATGGTGTGCGTTACCCAGGATGAGGGCGCACAGCGCATTGACGACAAGGCCAACCAGGGCAACCGACATCGCTTGGGGGTATTGGATAGCTTGCGGCGTCATGATGCGCTCGACCGAGCTCACGACCATCAGCGCGGCGACCCCGAGCAGGATAATCGCGCCGGCAAAGCCGCCCAGCACCTCAATCTTCCATGTTCCGAACGCGTAGCGGCTATCGCCCGCATTGCGGCGCGCCGCCGCGTAGGCAAACGCGCTCAAACCGATGGCCATGGCGTGCGAGCTCATGTGAAAACCATCGGCTAGCAAGGCCATGGAGTTGAAGCGCCAGCCGGCCCAGATTTCGATGACCATCATGGCGGCGGTAATCCACATTACTGCCCGGGCGCCGCGTTCGCCGGCCGCGTTGCCCGTGTCAAAACGGTGCTCGTGTGTCCACATGGACAGGTCTTGGGTGTGCATGGCGCCCTCCTGGTCCCTCGCAAAGGGTTACTGTGTAACACCTGACGATGTCCCGTCAATGGCCCCCTGGGCAGACATAGGAAACGTGAGTCCTGGGCAAGCCCGTACCGACAGTTGAGGAAGTGTTGCCTTGAGCGTAGCCTGACATGGTGCGCGCCCAGTGTCGGCTCGTGCCTGGGACTTTGCGCGCTTTGGTTTCACCGCAAGCTAAATCAATGGGTTTTAGCGGCCACGCACGCAATGTACCGAGTAGGTCTCATCTCCGACACGCATGGTCTTCTCCGCCTTGAAGCAAAGGCGTTCCTGGAAGGCTGCCATTACATTATCCACGGCGGCGACATTGGCCACCCGGGCATCATCGAGGAACTGACCAAAATTGCGCCGGTGACAGCGGTGCGTGGCAACAACGACACAGGCCTGTGGGCTGAGGACTTGCGGGAAACCGAATTTCTGCAAATTGGCGAAGTGGTCATATACGCGATTCACGACCTCGCGCAACTCGACCTTGAGCCACATTGGGCCGGCATACACGTTGTCATTTCCGGCCACTCGCACAAGCCGCTCGCGGAGGAGCGCAAAGGGGTTCTTTACGTCAATCCCGGCAGCGCCGGGCCGCGGCGCTTCAAGTGGCCCATCAGCGTGGGAGAGCTTATCGTCAAAGGTAATTCAGTGTCTGCTCGATTATTGGAACTCTAATGTCGGAAAAGGACAAATTTAGAACGCTGAAGCGGTAGAAATCGTCCCGCGCAACTTTGCACATCTCTGGCCTGCGCCGCAGCTACAGTAGCATAGGCTTCTGTCATAGTCGAAGGGCATCTCGCCGGCGGGGCCACCAGCGAGACACAGGCTTGCAAATCAGGAGGCTTCACATGGAGCGCTCGCTTAAACCGGTCCCGGCGATGGCACAGGTTCTGCCGGGGTTCTTCTTTGTTGCCATAGTTGCTGGCATTTGGTCGTACCAGCACCTCTCGCTTATTCAGGACAAGGTCAGCGGCGGAGCGGCGGCGATTGCCATCTTTGTGTTGTTTCTTGCTGCGTGGGTCGTGGGAAGCTTCTTCGACGGGCTGCGAAATGTCCTGGAAGATGTGTGGGACCGGCGCGCCGGAGCTGCGGAAAAAGAGTGGTGGAAGTACTTTTTGCTAGGCCCTCCGAAAAAGGTGGAGCAGCTGCACGAGTACTACTACAGTTACTACCAGCTTGACGTTAACTTCGTATCCAGCTGCGTTGGATTGCTTGCTGTACTTTGGCTGCTGCTGCCCTGCCCTTTCCTAGCAAACCTTGTATTCCTTCACCCCGTTTCCATCCCCAGGACGTCACTTTTTAGTCTGGCTCTGATACTCGCCGCAGTGGTATTTTGGCGAGACGCATGTGCGCTTAGAATGGAAATGGAAAAACTGGTGGGCGAGCTCATGCTGCGCACAAACTCTGAAGCGTCACGCCCACATGACGAGGTCTATACGCAGCTCGTGCCGTCAGATGTTCACAAGGGCGGCATTGGCCTCAAAGCAATTCGCCGCATTCCGAAGGGCACGGTTTTGTTTGCAGGCGACCAGACGGATATTGATACGTGGGTGCCCGAAGAGCAGGTTTCGTCGCTGTCGCCGGAGCTGCAAAGGCTTTACACGGATTTTTGCATTTACAGCGCAAGAAAGCGGGAGTACGGCTGTCCGAAAAGCCTCAATCAACTAACGATGGCCTGGTACGTGAACTGCTCGAAGGCCCCGAACCTCGCTTGCGACCCGAAGACGTTCGAGTTTTCTGCCTTGCGCGATATCGAGGCCGGCGAAGAGCTCACTGCGGACTACGCCACGTATTGTGACGAGCCACCAGGACAGGATTGGACGTGCAGCTAGACGTGGCGCCGGGTGCCCGCCGGCGGGCGCCGGAGTGCCCGAGTCGCCGCTGCTTCCGCCAAAATCTGGGCAAGGCGGGTCGTGCTGGATGTGGGTGGTTAGAAAACCCAACAAGCCCAGTTCTGCCCCGGTTTTTGCAAAAAAATGGGGCCAAATAGGCAAAGAACAGCGGTTGTCAGTCCGATGGGCATCAAAACTCGGCCAGAAAATAGCAGGAAAGCCGGAAACTGGCCCGACCGAGGCAAAATACCCGCAGACATGGGCCAAAACGAGTCAAAAATCGGTACACCGGCTTAAACCCAGATTAGGTGGAAAAGGAACGGGGAGCGCTAAGGTGGCAGCTGTCCGTCAGGTTTTGACCGTAGGAGAGGTCTGCTGCCGCTCATCAAGAAAGCCAACCGACGGCAGAATGTTGTGCTAGCTTTTAGCTATGCCTTTTTCGTTTAAAAAGGGGGAAATCATGCGCATGCTTTTCGTCGCCGCGGCTCTCCTGCTCTTCAGCTCGGCAGGGTTTGCCGCTTGCATAGGTTCAGGGAGCTTTTACACGTGCAATGACGCTTCAGGCAATAATTACACGGTCACTCGGATGGGGAATATGACCACTGTACAGGGAAATAATGCGACAACGGGAAGCCAGTGGAATGAAACCAGCCAGAGGCTGGGCAATATGACCGTGACCAACGGAACGACCAACGGGCGCCCGTGGAACGAGACCCAGACGAACGTTGGTGGCGGTAACGTAATGGTCAACGGCATGAATTCACATGGTCAACCTTACTCGTACACCTGTAACCCCGCTACGGGCTGCCGCTAGCTCGTCGGCCTGCCGGTAGCAGAGACAGCCGTAGGTTTAGTTGCGATTGTGGCGGCCCTAACGGAGGGCGCTTAAGTTGTGGCCGTGGCTGGGATGACTACTGCACCTGTTGCTGCTAGCCACCTGACCTCTAAATTTGAGAGTTCTTCCTCAATCGGACCTGCGCCGGGAAGGAGAGCGCTTGCGGGGTTTTCCGGTGCCGCCAACTGTTGCGGTGACATATCGGCTAACGCTGTGTTTAGGTTCTGCAGCCGTTGCAGTAGCGGCGGATGGGTATCGACCGGGTGAGGCTGAACAGATTTCCCGAGTGCGTCCTGCACTGCGGCCCAGTCCAATTCTGCCGTTGTTTCTGCACATAGCGCCGCGTACGTTTGCGCCAGGTTTGTAAACATCCGTCCTTCGGATAGCGCGTCGATGTTGGCTTTCGTGAGGACACTCCATTGGCTGCCATACAGTGAAACCTTCACGAGAGCACGAGCAAGCGCATGCGCATCTGCAGCTTCAGCGCCTGCCTTGTCGGCCTGTAGTTCGCGCTCCCTACCAATTGAGCGCTCTGCAGAGGCAAATTCCAGGAGGCACACCGATAAGGCCACCACTGCCGGCAACCGCCCAAGGTCGGCGGCGGCGCTGCCTGTAGTCTGGCCAAGATTTCCTAATGCGTGGGCTAGCCTAGAATATATCGGTGCGAACTTCATGCTGTAGGCGACGTCCCCACCTCTGAAGTGGCCTAGTTCGTGGCCGACAACTGCGGCTAACTCGTCCAAGCTGAACACATGCAGGAGGCCAAGAGATACAAACAGGGTCCGGCCACGCAGAACCAAATCCGTTCCCGCTAGCTTAACGTCGCTAGCCGTTACAAAAAAGTTGGGTTCTAGCCCGACTACGATATGGTCCGGTGCCTCCGCTTTTAACTTGGACGCAAGCCCATTGACGAAATCGAAAAAATCACCGTGCTGCGCCCTGCCTAGGGCCGTAGCGCGAAGGAGCATAGGTTGGGACCTCAGGAGCATAACCGAGGACTTCAGTAGCATCCAGCAGGCAGCAAGAGCACCGATTCCAAGGAGAAGCAGGATGCCACCGTGCACCCGCTGTATCGCGGTCACCTCAATCGTGTAAATGCTGTAAATGAGCAAAGCGCCCTGAGCGAGCACGGAAATCGCCAGCAACAACATCACGATTCGCACAAGCGGGCCAAATATCAAGCTTAACCGTTTGCGGTTTGTACCGCCGACTATCCTGCCTCCTATGATGAGCACGAACAGAAGAACGCCTATCGCAGCAGTCCCATAGGACGAAAGTTTTACATAGCGGATTTCATCGGCGTCTGAGCAGAACTCTTTTATGTCGTCATCGGCCGGCTGAGTGCGCGCTTTCTCACAAATGCCGATGTAGCTAAGCCCTCTCGCGTCATAGTCCGCTGCCGTAACAAGCTTTTGCTTATTTACCACGATGTCTCGAAACTGAGTTTCATAGTTTCGCTCAGCGTACACGCCGGTTAGCCACCCGAGTAAAGGTATGGCAAATAGGCAAAGCAGCAATGCTCCAATGGGCTTGAGGCGTTCTGATTTTTCCACGGTAGTCCTTTCGTTACCTGGAATGTACGTCGGCACAGGGCCTCTCAATACCTAGGCAGCGCGGCTTGTTGGCATCATAGACCTGCCCGGCGGCAGGGGGAAGCGGGCGCCGAATTTACCAGCTCGGGTCAGGAAAACAACCTGTTAATTGCGGCAAGAAAACCCTGTCGCTCGGCAATTTTGTCAGCGTACTCAGTCAAGGCCTTGAGCCTGCGCTCGCCAAACACCTTTTCCTGGAAATACTTGCCTAACCACATCTCCAGGCGGACGCCCGCAATTACCCAGATGCCGAATCGAACAATGATTGCCGCAAGGACGATTGCGATGTGCGCGGCGATTTGAAAGTAAGGGTAGCTCCCTGCGTAGATGTCACCGGACTGCGCGTGGAAGAATTGAACAACAGCTGCTGTACTTGAATCATTGTCGAAGAGATATACCAATGACAAGACTGCACACCACGCGAGCAGCCTTGAGACATAAGGAAAGGCACTAAGGGTGAGAAAGCCAAAAAGCTCGAACAGCAGCCAGTCAGATTGCGGCAGTCCCTCATCGTCCAGGTCCAAAAAACCATAAACGACAAATTTGACGAAATTTATCGGAAGGCAAAATAGAAAGGACAAAACTGGGCGACCGAGGCATGCGAAGACAAATAGCAGCGTGACCCTATCACTGTAAATTCTCGCGTACGGCCAAAGGTCCAGACCGTGTGCCTCGTAAATCGAGATGGACCAAGCCACCAAGATTCCGCCCCAGACAAGAAGTGAAACAATATCGGGTATCAGCAGTACCCGGGAGAACCCCATGACAAACCGTGAGCGTTTCACAAGGGAACCTCCATTCGAGGGGTGCGTGGGCCTGCAAGCCGTGTACGGTAGATTTTGACCTCTAGCATGAGCACGCAAGCCCCATAAAGCGAGAGACGAATCTTGTTGGCATCATAGACCTGCTCTGCGGCAGCGGGAAGCAGCTGGGTTCTGCTGTGCTTAGAGGTGTATGCACAACCATACGCAATCGGCGCCAGCGGTCGATGCTATGCAGCCACCCCTTTCATTGGCCCGGGCCCCGGCTTGAGTGGCATTGCTATCAAGAAAACGCGCACCGCAGCACTATACCCCCCAGAGGGCACCCGCACGGGTGGTTGGCGATGAGCGCCGGGCAGACAGTTGGTCCCCGGAGGTGGTTACGCCAGGGCGCCGAGCGGCCAGCCTTCGCGGCGACGAGCCGGGGATTCAGTTGGCCGAATTTGGAATGTTGTTACCAAGATTTTATTGCGCCGATGAGAGAAGCGGGCCGGCCGGACCTCCGGTCAGTAATTCGTATATGTGTATTAATCGTGCAAGTGAAATAAAAACAACCGCTTACGCAAGCGTCTCCCCCAACGAGGGCACTATTGGCTGATTAAAGTCGAACTGGCTTAACGTTCGACGACGGGGCCGGAGATGGAGTGATTAGGCCATAATTCGTCTACATGAAAACGCTTTGAATATTTGTCGAAGCCGCAGGCGTTTAAGGCATCCACCACCTTCTCTTTGCTCGCCATGTGAGTGTCGGGTATTTGATTGTACTGAAAATCCCAGTCCTCCCCGATGAAGCCCCCGTCGTCAACAATCGCGGTTAGTCGCTTTGAATCGAGGACGTAGGTTATGGCATATTTTGCTCTATCGTTGTAAACCTTATCATTGAATTTATATGTGCTCCGGGTTGCCATTCTTTTATTTCTGAATGACGTAATGGACGAAATGCCTGGCGGTGTTTCTGTTTTGCATTTAATCGAGCCGTGGTTTGAAATAATATATATTTCAATAAACTTAGCGGATGAAAAGTTGGGTAGCAATTTATCGTCGCCTATGTGAGTCATTGAATATGGCGTTGTTTCTATTCTTGTGCTTTCCAGCGCTTTTAGTACCACTGGCGGCGCGAATTCTTCTACTGGAATAACAATGTCTTTGTCGATTACCGCATGCATTGAAAAAATCGTAAGCGGTTTATCCTTTAGGTTTGTAATGCTTACCTCCCCAATTCTTGGCGCACTCGTTCTGCTGTAACGTATCGAATAAGATACGCTGACCTTTTGCCCTATTTTTCTGTATGCAAAGTATAGGGAAAATGGCAGGAGTATCACCCCAGGCAAAACCTTGAGCACTTCTTGGGCAGAAAACACTAAATCGTACAAGGTGATTTCCTCCGTTAAGCATATTGGTCCCCGTTTGAGTTCCACAGGGGCCTCTGGATACACCGCCAAACATGCTACGCCGATTTGGTAATCCAGATAAGACAGCACTTCGTTTAGCGGAATAATTTTAGGCATGTAGACCGCCAGACTTTTGGAGCGGCCGCACCGACCACGACCGGGACACAACTCTCGATTCAGCGCCGACCCAAATAGCCGCGCCAATTTGCCTATCGTTCCTCTCGAGGGGAACGCTCTATCCGAGTGGCAGCCTCAACTACACGCGGGAGGCGCAGCGCGCCGGCGCAAGTCACTGCGCCAGAGCTCGAGCCAGGCTGATGCCGCTTGCTTGACAACAACTGAAGCGCCAAGTAACCCCCCAGGGAAAAAGCCCAAGGCGAATGCCGAGGGCTTTTGAATCAGTGCGATGCCGCAGCCATTGCTCTCTGGCAGCCGTCCTTAAGAAGGGCGGAGCCAAGATTTTCCGGCGGTGGCGAAAGGTTCCTATTTCCGGCAACCGAATAGCCGCCTCCAACTTCCACGCCAGACTCCCTGCCCTCCTGCGTCTTGCGCAACGCCTCGAGACAGACTTCGTCTCGCGCAGCGCACACGCGTCTCAGGATGATGGGCGCCCTGCCCTTACTGTAATCAATCCCCTGCAGCACCGCGTACACGTCGACAATATCTCCTCGCTCCAAATGCGGCACGCTCTCTGCGATTACCGCGGCTGATATTGCCATCAGCTCGGTGCTCGAGCCGGAGTCGATGGGCATTGTGGTCGAGGTCCAGCGGTAGGTCCTCTTTGCTGTTTGGCTCCAGTGGTGGTTCAGGCGGTCGTGAATTGAAGGTCCCCGGTAGGCGGATTCGTCCTCGCGGACCTCCATCCGCCAAATCGCAGCCGCATTCTGGACGACTGGGGTCCCGCCATAAAAAGTAGTGCCTTCGCATTGATTGCCATCTGCCGCCGATGCACATCCAATGAAAATACTGGCCGTGGCGAGTGTGGCAAGCGCTATAGATACTGCAAATCTTCGCATCGTTATTTATCCTCGTTCTTGTGATTAGGCGTCGCGACTGTGATGGCCAAAGTGGGCCTCAGTATTTCGAGTTCCCGACTCGTATAGCCACTAGCGCGTTCAGCCGATTGGCGTGCGGCTCGCAGGGGTTGGCGAGTTACGCGCGGCGCGGACGTAAACCGAATGACAGCAAGCACAGCCAGAACGGAAGGCGCCGGCGAGGCAGATTCCACATCGGCAAAGACAAGTGGGAGCCCACTCAGGTGCTGGGTACCCCGCACCCAAGCAATGGGCGTAGACTAGTTGCCTGAACCATCAAAACTATGGCGTTGGCAGCGCACTATGAATCCACAGGACCCGTCGCAAGACATTCTGCAATGGCCAGACGGCTTTTGGTGTTTTCAAGAGGAACTATGCGCCGAATTCCTGCGCGATGACAACTACCGGGTTCTCCTATGCGGCAGCGACGAATGGCTCAGGATAATTTCCGCGCGCAAACCCCTATCCCCCCCCCGCCACATAGCTAGGGCTGCTACGGCGGCACATCGAGACATGACGAAGAGTCACGGCAAAGCAACCCTGCTACCCAACCAGCGCAATAACCCCGACAATTTCTCCTGCGACCCCCGTTATCCCATCGGGGTGTTCATCTAAAGCTCACAGAGGAGGAGCGGCTATGCACCTAAAGTCAATCCTGCTTTCAATCGCCTGCGCTTGGTCGGGGTACGCATTCGCCGCAGGCGGCCCTCTCGGAATCGACCACCGTCTTTCCTACGACGACAGCGGTATCTGGAAGCGCAGCAACCAGACCGGACTGTTGGGTCTGATGATTGCCGGCGAATTGGCTGGCGGGGTCTGGGAAGGCGGCGAAACCCGGCTCGGAAAGACTTACTGGCAAGCAATCGACTCGTCCTTGCTTGCCGGCCTATCCGCGCAAGGACTGAAATACGCGTTCACCCGGGCCCGCCCTTCGCAAACCGACAACCCGGACCGTTGGAATCAAGGAGCCGGGCATTACAGCTTCCCCAGTGGCGAGGTCGCCGCGGTGAGCGCCATCGTGACGCCATTCGTTCTGGAGTACCGCGCCGATACGCCGGCGGTGTACGCGCTGGAGGCGCTGCCACTCTATGACGCTGTGGCGCGCATGAAGGTGCGGGGGCATTGGCAAACGGATGTGCTCGCCGGCTTTGCCTTGGGGACGGCATCCGGCTATTACGCTCACAATCGGAACTCCCCTTTTGTTCTGAGCTATATGCCACACGGGATATTCGTCGGCTGGCGCAAGAGCTGGTAACGGTCCGCCGCGGAGCAATGCGTTGACTGCTTAAAGGCAACCGCATCCGCGTGCTGCCTTGCATTGTGTTGCAGACTCTCATCACGATTGCTCCCCCTATTCTGCGCAACCGCTATTCGTCGGCAATGTTGCTAGAATGGATGATACAAAAGCTACCTCCCGCTCGACACTGCCTACCATGACGAAGTCTGACCTCATTGCACGCCTCGCAGCCCACTATCGCCATCTGACTGTCAGCGATGTCTCCGCAGTGGTTTCCGTTATATTGACTGCAATAACAGAGCGGCTGGCCGACGGCGCGAGCGACCGCCGCACATGAGCAACTTTTCCGACGTCGAAGCCTATAATCGCCGGGGACGTATCGCACAGCTCGTGTACGACAAGGCCAGCAGCGATACCGTGCCCCGGCGCTCCTCGCAATTGGCCAGCGTCGCGCATGACATTGCCACGTCAGTTTGCGAAGTTGCCGGCGCCGGCCGTGACAGCAGGTTCGACGACAAAGATTTTCTCGACGAGTTTGTGGAGACTCAAAGCGACCGCATCCGGGATATTTTGATTGCCATTCCATCGGGCTTTCACAATTTCTTATTAGAAACCAAAGACGGAAAGGATGTTAATCCGTTCGATTTGCTGGTTCCTGCACTCAACGAAACAGTGAAAGACATCGCTGAGATGGAGCCGAAGCAGGTTGTTAATGCTTTCGGCACACTATGGACGCACGCCAGGGCTCTCGACGAGGTTCAGTCAGGAGAGAAATCCAAGTCTCACAGAGACCTCTGTCTCCACGCCGATGGAGACGGTCTTAGCTATGTTGCGCGTCTCTATCTGGAATCAGATGACTTTGTGTCACCATTCCTTGAGTGGGCCCTAGTGGACGCGCTTGTTTACTGGCGAATTCTTGACTTTGCCACATCGCGGAAATTCAGTGGTTTGCTTCCAACGATGCCACAAGGTCAAATGATTGATGGCCCACTGCTTCCAGGCACCGGCAGCAGTCCTATGGGGTCAAAGCTACCAAGCGTCCTGGGAATTCTTGGGCAGGGCGCCGCTGAAATTGCGGCCAACCTGACGATTGAGGCCGTGTTGTTGGCTGCAACGTGGGGGATATCAGTACTGCTAGCCGGCTCAGAAGGTCTTGCGAAGTGGGTTCTTTTCACGGGGGCCACTGCAGCTCGTTGGATTGCCGCCGCGGTCAAGGGCAAAGGGAACGCTACGCGCGAGAGGGAAGCAAAGGAGCAGACAAACCTCCAGATGTTATGGGACATGGGCATCGCCCATGAACGCGTCCCAGCGATGAACGTGGGGCTGTTGAAGCATCTGCTGTATAGGCTTGAGGAACGTGGTGCCGGTTTTAACCCGGCGGTCTACGCGATTCTAGACAAGCGGGCAGGACGGGAACAGCGCCGTGGCTGAGCTGAAATCTGGTATCGAGCAGTTGTCCGGAATTTCCGGATAACTGGTTGTTGGCTAGCCATTGCAGGAGCAGGAAAAGTGAGCAAAGTTCAGGTCTACCAATTTGAAATGTATGACGTCCATGAAGACGTGCTGCGCATATCGCGCCGCTGGGGCACCATCGAAGGCATCAAAAGAATTGGTGGAGCTGCATTTGGTGCTGCCGTCGAAGTGGATAAGGCAGCAGTAGAGCCACCCATGTCTGACCTAGCAGGACTGACGGCGATAGGCTTTGACCCTCATAGAGGCACTGGTTTTCCGACGTCGGTCAAGGCGTAGCATGCGGGGCTGGGTGGTCGGCCAAAACGGCACTATCCTGTCCCCATAGCCGCAAAGTTCGTACCGCATTTCAAGCCTGGACGCGAGCTGCGGGACCGAGTGGTCGCCGCCGCCAAAAGTGAAAAGCGTGGCGCGCCGGCGAAGGCCAAGGAGCTGGCGCACGAGCAAGGGTAATGACGCCGGGCTGACTGCAAGCGAAGCGCCAGAAGAAAAGCCCCCAGCGCAAACCGAGGGCTTATTGAATTACCGCATTACGGCTGCCACCTCCCCTCGACAACCGCCCCACAGAGCAGTGCGACCGCGATTGGCGAGCGGCGGCCACAATTTCCTGTTCCCGACGACCGAATAGCTGCCTCCGACCTTCACGCCGGCCGCCCTGCCCTCCTGCATCCTCCGCAGCCCATCCAGGCACCTCACATCGCGACCACCGCACACGCGCCGCACGATAACCGGCGCCCTCCCCTGGCTGTAATCAATTTCCTGCGACACGACCGCGACGTCGACAATGTCGCCCCGCTCCAGCACCGGTACGCCCTCTGCGATTACTGCAGCTGACACGGTCATCAGCTGTACGGCAGCCCCGTGCAACGCAAGAGCGGCAGCGGCAAAACCTATGTCACTGCCAAGGCGCGGGCAGCAGCAGGCGACAGTGATGCGCTGCTTGTGAACGTGATTTAGCGATGCGCGCTAACGTATTTCAATGTTAGCCGTATGGGTATAGAGTGAATCCGAGAGTTCGGTTGCCTCTAGCTTGGGAGAGTTCAATGAATAGAAAGCGGCTTATAACCCTGACCGTCCTATTGCTCGCACTCGCTTCAAACAGTGCGCAGGCTTGGTTCTTTTTCTTCCTGCCGGGTAGCGTTACTGGCGCAATTTCCGATGCTATTACAGGAAGCGAGGGAAATAACTGCGTTGGCTCGACTGTTAAAGTTGGTGACACAATTAGGCTGACCGACGGTTCCCGTGGAGTTGTGAAATCTCTCTCTGGAACATCGTCACGATGCACAAATCCTGAGTTTCCTATTCGCGCACTCTTAGAGCTATCTAAGGATTCGACAGCGAACGATGTATCCATATTCAATTCAAAGGCTGGTATCGAACTTCCGGAAGGGTGGAAGCCCGCGGAGGTTTCCGCCCAACTGAAATCTAAAGGGTATTTCTTCCTTGCAAAAGATGAAAGTAAGGGTGAAGCATTACTATTAGCCTCAGTAACGCGCGAAGGCATTACGGACATGATGGCGCACGTTGCGTCTGTAAGAAGCAGTCAAATGAAAATGCTCTCCGGTGCAAAGCAATCTGATATTGAAAAGTTGCAAGTAAATGGTATGTCCGCATGGCGCTTCGAAGTTACTGGAATGCCTGCAGGGCGCAGCGTGAACAGTACTTATTTGATTACCTTAATAGATACCGGGAAAGAACTGGTCAGCGTAGCAGGTATGATGGCGCCTGTTCCGGGGCTTTCTGAACGTGAGCAAAGGGCCGATTTAAGTAACCTTGCGTATCGAATTACGTTAAATGGTCAATCAACAACTGTAACTGGCCCGCCAACCCCCGTGACTACTGCGCCACCGGCACCCGCCACTCCAAATCCACCTGTAGTCACCACGCCACCTGAGCCAACCGCGGTTGGCCCGGAACAGACGCCTAACCGCCAAGGTTCAATTGCGACAAGGCTTCAGTTACTAGACAAGCTATACAAGGACGGCTTGATTACTGAAAAGGATTTTGAATCTAAAAAGCAGGAAATTCTCCGGGGTCTATAACTGCTGGCGGGTAATGGCCTCGATGATGATTTGCCTTGGCAGCGATGAACATGGCGGCGAAACCAAAGGCGAAAACCATGGGCACCCGCGCAGGCCTCGATGCAGCCCGGGCGCGCGACCGCAAGGGTGGCCGGCGACCGCTGATGACCGAGTCCAAGAAAAAAGCTGCTCGCAAGCTGCTTGCCGGCGGCGCCCTGCCGCGGGCGGTGGCTGAGGACCTGGGCGTCTCGGTGGCGACGTTGTACCGGTGGGTGCCCGGTGGGAAAGCTACGAGTCTGTAACGGTTCTAGCAGGCAGTCTATATTGACGTGATGCATATCGCTATCAATAGCCGCGTCAAGCTCAAACACATCTATCCATCATTTGCATTTGGACTACCTACTATGTTGATGACGACAAGCCAGAAGCATCCGTAGTAGCCAAGGGTTGGATAACTAAAATTATTCAGCCCAAGCCGGCGGGTACCCGGGTGCGGCGTTGCCTGGGTTCCGATATCGGCATACCATGGAGTGGGCTTTGCGCGTTCAAGATTCGCGGCTGGGGGGGGGCATGCATTGGGAGGTGCGGCAACGCCGCAAGATGCAGCGGGCGCATTTCTGGGCCTGCGTCAAAAAGGCGCTCCGAATGTGGGAGTATAAATGGACTCCTTTTAGCTGGTACCCATGGCGGGAATGCCTGTGGGGTCGCGAGGGGTGGTATGTATTGGGTCGCGGAGCCATACTTCTGGCCATGCTCACGATTGTTGGCTGCACGACGTGGGGGACGCCGTGTCGGTGGTGGTTGCGTTGGATTGCCATCTGCGTCTCCGGCGTCTTTCTGCTAGATATTATGATTAATCACTTCTCGGTCGCGTTCGTAAGTCGGAGACCCTCTATACCGTTGAGGACTGTGTTTCTTGGTATCGTTTCGTTCGTTGAGATTTCCATTGCCTTCGCAGTATTCGACCTGGCGGCTGCTGCATCATTCGATAATTTTGTTCCTACTTGGCACAAGGCTCTGTACTTTGCCGTTGTAACGGCGACTACGCTTGGAGACAGCGCGGTGAAGCCGAATGGAATATTGGGGGAGTCTCTCGTGGCGTTCGAGGTGGTCATCGGCCTTGTATTCTTCGGGGTATTGCTAGCGTCTCTGATAGACCTAGCGGGTGGAAGGCGATACACGGGGAGGGGTCTGCTGTGAGTAAACGCCTAAGGGATGCTACGTAACTCGGTGATATAAGACGCAGAGGTGCCGCGTCATCAGCATTCTTTCTGCCGGTGGAAGGGGGAGAGTAAAGATGAGCATATTGAGCAAGAACCTCGGCATGGTTTTGTTAGCCACAGCGGTCAGCGGTTGCGCGCCGACGTATATTCGTTATCTGAGCAACAACGGTGCGAGTGAGCAGCAGTTTATGAACGACCGCTATGCTTGTCTTCAGGAAACACAACAAAGGATATCCAGTGCTTATGTGAACGGATACGGAGGCGTTGCCAACAGTCGAGTAATGCCTCCTTGTAGTGCCATCAACGCTTGCCTAGCCGCTCGTGGTTATTACAGGTCAGACACCCGCAATCCTGCCGATTTCAATCAACCTGGAAGTTTGTCCGTTCCTCCGGGAGCCGTGATTCAGTGTAGTCCCTAGGAGCCTGTCGGACTTAACGATATTTCGGTCGCCACAAGGCGCTAGATTGCTTTCCAAATTTTCGAGGAGGCGTTCAGCGCCTCTAAATGCGCGCTACAGCATGGTGCTTTGCGTCAATTTTCTAAGTCCGACAGGCTCCTAGGCACTGCAGTATCACTGCGGAGTCCAGCAAAGTTAGGTCTTCTAAGTAATCCCGGCAGTTTTCCGGTAACCGAAGCCGACCTAGCGGATATTCGTAAGCAAGAGCCAAAGCGTCGAGGCCGGGTCGTAAGCGGCTTGGTGCGATAACACGCCGGGAATGCCCTAGGATTGCCGGGTTGCTACTAGCTACCTCACCGGCAGATGCAGCTCGCGCCAATGCTCCATGATTTGATGGGCGTCCAGCCGTTTATCAGTTCCAAGCTGAACAAGCGTGCTCGGCCATTCATCCAACTCGGCTGTCGTTTTCCCCGAAAGCTCGTAGGCTTTGAGCAAAGCGCTCAACAATGAGTTGCAAAGTGAAAGTGGGCGGCCAAAAACGGCGCATACGAACCAGAGGCTAGGCGTGTCGAGATTAGGGGCAGAATCGCTTTTCATGCTATGACTCCTTTTAGCTACTGGGCGGAGCTCAAGCGTTATGCGAGTTCGACGCGAGGCCAGAGTGCTGCGAATTATACGATACCGGTTGCACCCGCGCAAAGCGCGGCGCTGACGTCACCGAACTATTGCTGAGATACCAACGTAGGCAAGGTAAAAGATGGTGACTAACCCCACGAGGATTAATGCAACTGTAGTGCGGTTAAGCCAAGCTGGAAATTGGCGTTGCAAGAGGACTGGGATTGGATGAGCGCCGCCCTGGTCACATCTGATTCCGGCATTAACCTGTCCGACGACAACGGGAGGAAAGTACAGGTATGAAACAGTGATTTGCTCTCCTGGCACCAGAGTAGGAATGACGATGTCTCTAGAACCATCCGGCAGCGTCTCAATGTTGTGCGCCACCATTGGCCAGATGTTGAAGTCTGGCAGTATGAGATGGTGTAGACGAACATTCGTTGCGCTTTTTCGCCCCGCATTGCGCAAAACCACGGAGTGTGTGTGCACCTGGGAGAGCAGTGTAGCTAGTTGGTCCGCGGAGGTAGTTACGCCAGGAGGCGGTGCAAAGCCATGAACATCGGCAACGGACAGTGTGGCTTTCTAAAGGGAATTTGTATTTAAGTTTCTTAAAACTATACTTCGCAGTCGTAATCTATATCCTCCACTGGGAAAAACCTCTCGTCTGGCATTTTCCAGACACGGCAAAACTCAGTACGTCTCACAAATCCTTTTGTATCAGCAAACTCGATAAAACCCATTATCCAAATGTGCCAACTCGAACTGCATTGTTGCACCTCGCCGTACTCCTTGCCCATCAAACGGTCACCGCTGTCAAAGAGTCCGGTGGCGGGAGCGCCAGGAACCAATTCAGGGTATTGCAAAAACTCATTGGGTTCTTCACCTTCATAGGGGCGTTCCATGGGCAATGTTCCCTGCCTCCAAAACACTTGACAATGGCTATGAACAACTTTGGCGACGCCGCTTCCGATATTGGTTACGTACAATTGTCCTCTTATCTGTTCCCCAACCCAAAACCACGTCATGTTCGAATGATTGGACCTTCTTATTACGACATTCGAGACACTCAATCTGGGAGGGTGTGCGGCTATGAACTCTTCTCTGGAGAGTGTAACTTGCCTCTTAAGAAGGAAAAGCTGTCCAATCAAGATGATTGCTGTAACTACCCCTACGATGACAAGCAGCCCGGTAAAAACTGCGGTCGCCCAGTCTCCGCCAAACGGCAACCACCTTGGCCCCCCCTTTTCAAGCAATTCATAATTGTGCTCTTCCGTATTCTCGCTGAGACCGGGCTCGCTCTGTGTGGTATTCAAACGTTTGACGATACGAGGCTGCGTCTGAGTGCGCAATTGCTCTTTGTTAGATGTTGGCCGATTGTTTTGGACTTGCTCTTGATTTGGCCTATCGACTCTGGCGCCAGGTGGGGTTGGCAAATCTGACCATGCGCTTCCAATAGTCAATGCCAAAGTAAGAAGTAGCCACCCCATTGTCCGCAGGCCATTATGGCTGCGCCGGAAATGTGCACGTTGCCTGCTATCGGCCAATTTGAATTGGCTCATGGTTCATCCCCTTTAACAGACATTTCCTTCGGTAGCCCATAATGCTTGTCCTCTTATGCCTAAAAGGCTAACTAACCGAGGCGCACCTGCCTTCAATTGAATATTGAAGGAAGAAAGCATTCCTTAAGTCGGCCGCGGTCGAGGAACAATACCCACCGCGCAAGCCTGTAAAGGGTCCGATAGTCACGCCAGCGAACCGACGGCGGAGCCCTTGCGACTAAAAACCGAGAATTCATTTGGCCGAATTTGAAACGTTGTTACCAAGATTTTGTTGCGCAGACGAGAGGAGCGGCCCGGCCGGAGGCATCCAGTCAGTGATGCACGTATGTGTAACTGCTTTTTGGAGACGACATGGAAAAGGTCGCTTAATCAAGCGGCCCCTCAATCGTGGCGAATTTTTTGCACTCTGGTCGAGCTAAAGTAGCCACGGTCTAACCAAGGTCTGTATCGTTACGCCGAAATATAGCAACTCGGCGTTGCTGGAAAACTTGTGGTTGCCGATGGGTAAATTGCGTCTGTTCGCGGCGGATGCGAGTTCCGTCGAGTCGCCAATAAAGGAGAAATCCCCCTCCCCGGAAATGAAACGCCAAGCGTTTGCTTGATAGCCATAGTTCATCCGAAAGTTATAAAGCGCAGCCTGTTCTTTCTTCTGCTTGGGGTGAACAGCATGCCGCGCGTCAGCCTCAGACGCGTAATTGAACCACCTCTCTACAAGGTCAAACGACACTATCCCAACGAGCGGGGTAACAAGTGAATCCGTCTTCCTCACGTCGTAACGGATGCCCTCGATGGTCCAAACCATTCTGCCCCAATACTTCGTCTTCGAGGATTGTGCAAATTCAACATACCCCTCTTTAGGTACAGAAGCCTGACTGTGCTTTATAATAGTTTCGAACTCCGCAAGTGGAGTGGTCGCCCAGCATGAGGAAATTCCCATAAGGGTGAGCACAGCAATAGCTAGGATTCTCAGCATATCTTTCTCTCGTTAAAATTGGCGAAGCTCCCCGCCCACGGAGCACTTAGGCTTGGGCTGCTGCACATAGATAGACTTTCGCGTGATTCAGCGAATCCCATACGAACGTGTCAGCAATGATTGCCAATGACCCGCTCATTGTAATGCCCGGGACTTGCTCGACTTGTATGCGCCCCTTCGGCATTACGTGGCCACCGCTGTGAACGAGGTAATTGCGAACCTTGCGGAGCATCTCCAAGTGGTCATAGCTCGTCTGAACCGGCTGTAGCTTTAGTGCTGCGACCTTCGTCAAGCACTTGTGATACGCATCGAGACGGCTCCTCGCGCCTTTGATGCCCTGAAGACTGGTAGCGAGGCGGCCCTTGCGCTCATGAAAGCGGCAAAGGTCCGCGAGCCAGAAGTCGACAAGGTTATAGACATTGCAAACCATATCCGGGCGGATGAAAGCAGACACGTCGTGAGCAATAAAGCACTCGCCCGCCTCGCCTGTAGAGACCGATGAGGGCTCTTGCGAAGAAGCTTCCTGTGCCATTGCGAAAAGCTGGCGAAAGTAGGCTCCCAAGCATCGCACGTCGTCCTTAATTAGTTCTAGTTTCGTGACTGCCATCGGCGCCTTACCTCAATCGGTGGACAATATGTCAACTCAACTGATTTCAGTGACACTTGCTAGCCCGTTCAGAACAAGGTTCGCATTTCCAGGCCCAAGGGCCCTGCAAGGACTCCCCTACTACAAGCGGCAGCGATGAGCGCCAACCGGCTTTTCATCTTTCCGGTCCTTTCCATCCAGGTCAAACCATCCGTCCGGGCATAATCGGCCGTTCGGCGTGCGAAAGTTTGCGAACTGGCTCGACTAGCGTCTACCTGCATAAGGCATGTTTACTGCTTTGAATGGGTAGAACAAAGATTATCTCCCGGTATCGCCGGGCAACCGCAAACGCTGCAGCGACCAACTGGAAGCGAAAACGTCTTTCGTGTTGAATAATAGTTGTTTCCCATTGGATGCGCTTTTACATTGTGGCGGACCAGGCTCTTTGCTTTTATTGATATTCCACACACGCTGCATTTGACAATTTTTTCACCTTCTATCTTTTGCCGCTCCAGCTTTTCTAGCATTTTTGCGCGAAGCAGCGCCTTGCTCTTTTCTGCTTCTGGGCTGTGCTGCGAAGCCATGTGCTTTGCATACCTTTTCGCGCGGAGCGAACAGCCGCAAGCAGGACATGTTTTGTAGTCACCATCTTGCATGTGTCGCGTTCTCCCTGCTAGGCTCAGCAAAAACTAGCCCCCCTGAAAGGGGCTCTATAAGACGCCGCTTTTGGGGTCTAGCACGCTCAGATTACGCCCAAGCCATGGTTTCTTCAATCAAGTTGAGCGGGATAGGCACCATGAGGATTTGCCATGCGGTTACGCCGTACAACCGTATTAGGGAATGAGTCTGAAGGGTCTTGGCCGCGAGCAGACGTACATCGAGACGGTGCCAGTGGCGGGTACCATTGAGACGCATTCTCGCATCGCTGCCCTCTCGGAGTTATCTTACTCCGGGAGTACACTTAGGCCATGAATAAGAAGCCCAAGTAAGAGGAGGAGTGAATTATGCCCATCACTAGGCAAGATGAACAAGCTCTCGCCCAAGTCTACGCCGACTACCACGACCGGTACGGCGGGCAGAAGCAGGATTATTTTGCGTTACTCTACCTGCCAAAAAAGTTCAAATGCAGGGTAGAAGATATTGCGGCGCAAGTTGCTTTCGGCAATAACGATTACGGCCTAGATGCGTATTACGTCGACCGTGAAGGGCGCAATCTGTATTTGTTTCAATTCAAATGGTCAGAGAATCAGGGGCTATTCAAGGACTCCTTTGAACGTCTAACTAAAGATGGAATGGAGCTCATATTCGGCGCTGGCAGACAGGAGCCCACAAAAAATGAGTTTCTTCACCGTTTGCGAGATGACCTATTTGAGCATCAGGCGCTTATTGACCGCGTCTATATCCAGTTTGTCTTCAAGGGTGACGTGAATGCCGCGGAAAATAGCGAAGGGCTGAAGTATCGAAAGGAAAATCTAGAAAACAAACGGCATATGATTGAAACATACCTAAAGCGTGATGCGATACCGGTCACCGTCGAATTCATATCTGACCGCCGTTCCCCACGCCAAATCCCCCCCAAAGACAGCTACACGATTTCATTTTCCGAACACGTGACCATCACCTCCGCAGACGAGGAAAAGATGCTCCATGTGGGCTTCGTTCCCCTTTACGACCTATATCAGATTTTTCAAAGCCTTGGGCAGACTTTCTTTAGCCGAAATATTCGTGCTGGTCTTTCGCCTGATAACCCGCCCAATCGCCGAATTCGGGAAGCCTTGGCGGCAGTCGTGCTGAAAGAGCAGCTCTCACCTGAAGACTTCGCTTTCAACCACAACGGTATTACCTTAGCTGCTGAGCGCGTTGAATTTGAGGGTGAGTCTGTAACGATACGGGTCCCACGATTACTAAATGGCGCGCAGACGATTACTAGTTTTGCGCGATTTATCGAGGACAATCAGACTCATCCGAAGTTAAAGGACAATACCAAACTGCTTAAGGCGATTCGGGTCCTTGCGAAAATTGTTGTGCATGACCCGTTTAGTGAATTTGTCACAAACGTAACTGTGTGCAATAACCAGCAAAATCCGGTCGACCCATGGCACCTCCGGGCAAACGATAAAATTCAATGCGACCTACAAGAGAAGTTTCGCGTCGAGGCGCATATTTTCTATTCTAGACAGGAAAATGCATTTGAAAACCTCACCGATGCCGAATTGGAAGAGAGTGGCATATCAGATTCAAAGGCCATCAAGATAAAGGCTCTCGCCCAAACATTTTTGGCCGCCCAAGGCGAGGTCGACAAGATGTCACGCCTGCCAGAAGTGTTTGAGAGTCCCAAACTGTACGCGGACACATTTCGCCAGTCGTATCTAAAGAACGACGTTCGGCGAATTGTCCTCGCGTACAAGGTCCATCTACTTCTGGGCCCGGTAGTCCGCTGGATACAGGACGCAGCCGCTAAAAAATATGCCTACGCCATTGGACGTGCCCGGAATCTGATTTGGTCATTGCTCATTCAAGCGTTATTAAACGACGTGAAACTCGCGAATCTCCTGGACGCTTACGGCACTAGACTCACTAAGGAAGCAGACCTCAAAGACTACCTGCAGAGAGTCGGGGTAAATCGCGTGCTTCCCGTGCTTAAGGTGGTCCTGTCAAATAGCGCCTATGAGAAAAAAATTGCAGAGGAGCAATACGCCTTCCTAAGGGCCAAGGAAATCTATCGGCGGTGCATGGATGAAGCTTGGGAGCGCTTTGAATGGAAAAAATACCACCTATAGTTTGAAGCGCTTGCTAGCTCTCATTTGTGGGGAGAAATATCGACCAGTACGAAACGTATCTGCCGGAGGTATCCCCGCGTTCGGCGTCCATCGGTTACCGCTAACCCCAATCGCCTAAATTCTAATGCGGCGCCTTTTTCGTGGAGTCGTGAAAATGCTTGTTGAGATAGAAATCCCCGAAAACTGGAAACCAGACAAAAGGGCCGGGTCCAGACTGGACAGTTATATAGCGATAGTTGAGGTCAAGAGAATGTCACCTGCCAAGGAGAAAAAATGGCGTTTGGAACCGGGAAACTGGTTCGAGATGTGCGGATGCCCCAGCGCCACATCCTTGTGCTCGAGCACCCAGGATTGGATGGAATCTGAAGAATTCAGGGGCCCGTCATCACCTGGAGGCCCGAAGCACGTAACCGTCCGAGATGCAAAGGTGCATGGCGTGAATGACTCGGGCGATATCAGAGTAACTAAACCAAAGTATGCGCGCGTCGTTGAAGACAAGATGGCCAAGCGGTTTCTGCTGCTGTTGATGATAACGTCGCTCGAGTATTCACTGTTGATTCATGGCCGAGGAGCGAGTGCAGGCACAACCGCAGAGAAATTGTATCCTTGGCCGTAGCGTCCTTCGACCCCATCGTCTATCCGCATCGTTATTCCATCCGCTCGATACTACTTACCATGACCCGCTCTGAACTCGTCGCTTTGCTCGCCTCCCGCTTTCCCGCACTGACCGTCAAAGATGCCGAGGCGGTGGTGTCGGTTATCTTGACCGCAATGGCGGAACGGCTGGCCGACGGCAACGGTGGTCGCGTAGAGATACGCGGCTTTGGCACCTTTACCGCAAATCGTCGACCACCGCGAATTGGTCGCAACCCCGCCACGGGGACATCGGTACCCGTGGCGGCCAAGTACGTGCCTCACTTCAAGCCGGGACGCGACCTGCGTACCCGCGTGGCAGCTGCTGCCAAAGCTGAAAAGCACAGCGCGCCGGTGAAGGTCGGCGAGCCGGCACACGAGCCAGGCTGAGGCCGCCCTGGTTGAAAACAGGCGAACCCAAGAGCTCGCCTAACGCAGGACTAGAGG
>Ga0307375_10001019_pt1 | contig 31965 bp, 23 predicted proteins | sample TR1MG_FD_202531 | JGI IMG/M metagenome (GOLD analysis project Ga0307375, IMG submission 202531) | Soil microbial communities from Risofladan, Vaasa, Finland - TR-1 | ecosystem: Environmental > Terrestrial > Soil > Coastal area > Acid sulfate soil | place: Finland: Risofladan, Vaasa | collected... | reverse complement strand
TCGAGTCTAGCAGGGCAAGAGTACTGGAGGATATTGGAGTGGCGCTAACGCACGATTGAGCAATTTATTCTGCACCGGCCCTAGGTGATCAGCCTTGGGCCGGTGTTAGAATCGCTCCGGGTGCACTGGCACACCGTGAGTACCTCGATACCACCGGCAACTCTCCTATGCGCGGCTTTGCTGAAAGTTTGATTTCGGCAGTCGAGGATGAGGGACCGATCATTGTGTACGGAAGTTTCGAGAGCACCATCATCAAGACCCTCATTGCCTTCTGTCCAGATATTGAAGGGCCACTGAATGACATTCTTGACCGGTTGGTTAACCTGCTGCCATGGCTGCAGAACCACTACTACCATCCTGCCATGAAAGGCTCATGGTCGATCAAGGCGGTGCTCCCGACCATCGCAGCTCATCTCGACTACTCGCAATTGGACGAGGTGCAAAACGGCACGCTGGCACAATTGGCTTATCTCGACATCATCAATCCAGCGACAGATCAGACAGAGCGCGAACAGAAGGTCCATAACCTGCTCAAGTACTGCGAGCTGGATACGCAGGCGATGGTGGAAGTGGTTAAATTCTTTGACGTATAAGTACGTTTAGTTTGGAATGCTCCGCAGATAATGTTTCCACTCAACTAATCGAAACAATATATTTTATCCAGCGTGATATTGACTGTATTGTTATGATGATTTACGACTGACTTGGTGATCATTGCCATCCCTGATATGCGTTGGTGCGAAGGAAGCTAGTCATAATCAGTATTAGCGCTAATTAGGATTTCAGTCTCAGCTGCCAAAATAAGATGTTGGCCATCCCTGATTTTCTTTCAGTCGCCAGATCAGCTAGCCACACAATAGGATTGCGCCAGTTGCAGTGCTGATATCTACTATGTTGATCTTTTGGGTATCGGCTAAACTAGCTTGCGCCAAATATTATGTGTATAGCATACTGCGGTCCATATCCAATGGGACGGCAAACCATGAATGACTATTATCAAAACTTTTCCTGTTATATGACCAGAGGGATCCGCTAGGGTCTACCTCATGACAATCACAGAAGCCATCATTCAAGTCATGCGAGCGAAGGGAGCTCCCATGACATTTAATGAGGCGTATTGCGCTATTTCGGACGCAAAACTCTACGAGTTCCATACAGACAATCCATCACATGTTGTTCGCATCCAGATACGCCGTCATTGTGAGGGACTAGATTTTCCGAGTGCCGCAAAAACAAAGTATTTCAGACTTGTTGGAGACAACCTCTACGAACCGCTCGCAGAAGCAAAGCTACAACCAAAAAAAGCTCGTGCAGGAAAAGCCGAACAGCAACCATCTACACCCAAACTTCCTTACGCGACAGCACTTGATAATCTTCAGCTTCTACACGCGAAATATATTGCCGAACTGAAGCATAAAATCCTCGTGGACCTAAAACGCTTGTCGCCAGTGGCCTTCGAACTGTTTGCCAAGCGCCTCTTGGATGTTTACGGATTTCACGACACGAAGGTGACCCAACTATCTGGAGATGGGGGAATCGACGGTTTCGGAAAGCTCAAAGTCGGCCTCGCGAACCTAAACGTTGCTTTCCAGTGCAAACGCTGGGCCAAAGGAAACATCCAGCGACCAGAAATCGACAAGTTTCGCGGGGCCGCCCAGGGCGACGTGGAACAGGGATTGTTTTTTACCACCGCTTCTTTTTCGCAGGGGGCCATCGACGCATCCATCAAGCGCGGAGCGGTTCCCATCATACTGGTCGACGGCGAATCCATCGTCGACCTCATGATCGAAAAGGGCTTTGGCGTTCAGATCGAGACGATGTCCATCCCGTCCTATGCCCTGGATCTCGTTTTGGGCAACGACGATTTCGCCCCGCAGGGCGAACAGGCTTCGGTTGCTACTCCAACCAAGAAGCGCCACAAGCGGAGCCCCTGAAGCCAGCTCAGTTTTTGGGAAGTGCCAGACGAATAAACTGGGGAAGGTCGCTCGGACCATTTGCTCCCGATAGGTAGGAAATGCCACGATGCAAATGCAGGCGAAAGTAATGCGAGAGCGCCTCTTTTTTAGAGGCTACCCCATCCTCCTCGGCACGGACCAACAGCAACCCCCAATACACCTCCTCGGCACCTCCAGTAAAAGTTTTCCATGTCATTTCGACGGTGCTATCGGAAGGAATAACTTCTTCGGGGGGCCTAGTCGGCTGGTTTATCGAGAGGCAAAACGCCCAACGGCACAACACGTTCCAATTGGCTATACCCGTGCGACGCTTCATCGTTATCAACTGCGTCTTGGCTTTCTCGGAAATCCTCACGGTTTCGATCGGGGTCATGCGCGCACCTCGGAATGGGAATGTGAAAAATAGCTGTCGACGAACCTAGACGTGTTTGCCGATTCGTCGTGCTCGATCAGGTAATACCGCCCGACGGATGGGCTTAGCTGGTCCAGATACTTGCCCACCACCTCTTCGTCTGTCGACAGGAGGATGACCTGGTGGCTGGCGGTAGGAAAATAATTTTTGACCAGGGTGCCCCGATGTTTGCTGTCCAGCCGGCTCAGTGGCGTATCGATGACGGCGGGCAAGAACCGCCCGGAAGCATGGGCCAGCGCCCAAAGAGTTGCCACCGCCAAAAGTTGGCGCTCCCCTGCGGACAGTCTGTGTGCGGGAACGAGTTGCCCCGCCAGATTGGTGACCGAGATCTGAAACGATTCCGCATCTATGGCGATGCCGTGAACCAGCGATTTCTTCCTGATTAGGCGCTGGAAATACTTCAAGATTGATAGCTCCAGCCGATGCAAGTTATTTGCCAGCAGGCGTTCCCTAAAGCTCGCCAACACCTTCCGCCCCCTGGACGAATGGTCGATTATTCGCCTCGACACCTCGTCGCGGGTCAATCGCTCGCCAAGCCGTTCAGCCTCGCGCTCGGCCTGCGCCTGGAGTCGCTCCAATTTGACCCTTTGGGCCGCAACCTCGTCGTCCAGCAAAACCATCATCGCTTCCAATCGGGCGCGATCCGCCCTGATTACATCCATCTCCTGCTGGATCTTCGACACCTCGGCACTCGCGGGAACCGCCGCCAGATTGCGCTCTACTGCGCTCAGATGCTCTTCCGCGTCCGCAAGGGACTGAAGCGTATGTTCGGCCACGCGCCCCATAGCCTCGGTCGCTTCGTGGCCGTATTGGTTCAGCAACTCTTCGGATACCGCCAACTTCGACACGGACGAGCGATATCGTTGCGCCCGATCCTCCTTGAGGTGGGAGCGCAATTTCGCCAATGCTGGTTTCCCAACTCCCAGGGTGCCGACAAACTTTTCTATGACGGCGTCTCTCGATTCGGCCTCTGCCTTCAGAACGTTGATATTGCCGTTGCGCTTCGCCTCCAACGCCTTGGAATAGGCCACTTCCAGCATTTTAGCGGGAATCATCAAGGGCAAGGCTCCTCCCGCCAACATCCTCAGCTCGTCCTCGATTTCGGCCTTTTTCTTGCGGTAATATTCCTGTTCAGAAACGAGCTGGTCTCGCTGGACCAGGAGATCACCGCCTAGGCGCATGAACTCTGCCAAGACCGCGGCCTCTTCCTTTTCGATTGAATCTAAATCGTTCTGGAGTGATGCTCTCCTTTGCATATTCGTTTCGAGTTCCTGCCGTATCTCGTTGCGCTGAGCCTCTATGGCTTGTAACATCGATTTGTCGCTTTCCGATGCAGTATCCGTCATTCGTTTTCTCTCGACCTGCTGAAGGCTTCGCAACAAGCTTTCGACCAGATCGATGCCGAGCAACGAATGGATCCCGGCCCTGAGCAAAGCAGCCGAACGTAATGGGTCGGCGAGGGCTTCAATTTTCTCGCCATCGAAAAAAAACAGGTCGGCTATCTGCGATGGCATGAAATCTTCGACGAACTCCACCCATCGCTCTGAGGCCACAGCATCATGTACGCCATCGCGGAACACCTCCAGGCTCTCCTTGATGCTGTCCCCGCGCTTTTGCCAGGTTCTGGATATGCGGATGCGAGCATCCTGACCATTCGCCCGCGCTCGGAATGCGAACTCGACCCCAGACCCCTGATGTGGCGGGGCGTCGCGGTTGATCATAGACTCAAGATATTCTGGATAGCTCACTCGCTCCCGTCCCGAACAACGGGCACTTTTCCCGTAGAGAGCGAGTTGCATCGCATCTAGGAACGTCGTTTTCCCCGCCCCATTCAACGCCCCTATCAGTATCACGGGGCTTTCTGGAGGCACATCCAAGTCTATTCGGTGCTCGCCACGATATACGCCAAAATTGTTCAATACCACCTGCTCGAAGATCATGCTTCAAGTTCCTGTGCCATCTGTTCTTCTGGAATGTATGCGAAAACATCGGAGGCATCTCGCATCTCGTACATCAGCTCGTTACCACCCGATTTTCGCTGGAGGGCAAAATCGAGCGCCTGGTCCTCGTTTTCGAAAGACCGCATCTCGAGAACATCTTCCAGCTCGCTGTGTAGGCCAACACGACGGATGGCTCCGCGATAACCATGCTGGATACCCAACTGCTCACGCAAAACGTTGAACAACATTTGCTTGGAATCCAGGGGCCCGCTCTGCGTGGCATCGATCGCCATTTCCATGCAAACTTCGCGGAGCAAGCGGATGTCGTCGGGCCTGAAAGGTGTCGTTTCATCAAGTTCGAGGCTGGGGTAGGACCTTCCTGTCGCCCTCAAGTAGATATCTGGCACTGAGTCCTCGAACTCCCGCTTCTGGATCACCCATAACCTGCGGATCTCCTCAAGCTCCTCCGGGGTGATGATGGAAAACTCAGATACCGATTTGGGCAGATTCCCACGGATTGTCTCCTGCGCTCGCAAAAGTTCTTCGAGCATGGTCTCACGATATTTTTGCGTATATGGTCCGTGAACCAATGTCGCAATCTTTTCGATTTTGTATGTCGTTTCGCGCATTTCCCCGTCTACCTCGACAACCCGAGTTTCAAGGACGAGCACCTTGCGGTTCGGCAACGGATAACCTTCTTCGTCGATGCTGTTTTCCGTCAATCTTTTCACTACCTTTTCGCCGACGATTTTTCCTTGGCGAGATGAAGGTGCAGCACGCCCCCCGCTTTTCATGCCGAGATACTGAAGCTGGAGGCTTCCGTCCATCTTGGTGAACTCGCGCAGATCCCTGTCGCCCTTGGTCTTCAGGAATTCGTTTCGGAAATTCAGCAACGGCATCATCCATCGCCTGTCCTCGTCGTTCTGGATCATCGCCTGCATCGATTTATCTTCGGATACCATCGTGCAGACGAAGCATCCGAACCTGCTATCACCGCAGCTTGGCGTGCTTTTGTCGACGACCAGAGGACATTCCGCATCTGGCGTGGCTCCCCGGTAGATATGGAATAGTTCTATGTTGTCGTAATTCCACGGGTTCTCGCTTTCGATGAGGTACTCCCATACATCATCGCTGGTCCAGGTCGATACCGGAGTGTAGACCCATACGCGGTCGAGGTTGGCGTCGGCGTTCCTGCTCAATAGCTCGCGGGTGCTGTTCTCGTAGCGGGCCAGCACCTTGTCCCGAGCATTGCTTTCGGCTTTTCGGGACCCGAGAACTAGGATCGCTTCGCCCTGGTTGTTCGCGAGCTCGGTGATGAAAGTGTTCGAGGCGTTGATCTTCAGTCGGCTCGTGCACCAGCGAAACAGTGGACGCGGTGCGGGATATCCTTTTCCTATCAGGTTGACCCAAAACCTGTCCTCCACTTTGGGAGTCAAGCGATGTGGAAAGATGGGCATCTCCTGTTCCTGGGCAGCCTTTTGCATGGCCGCAAGCGAGTTCGTCACCCAGATCGCCACCACGGGATTTTCGACCAGAGTATCCGTGCTGATGACGTGTATTGGCTTGGAGCGCTTGTCTGTGGGAAGTGCCGATACCGCCTTCCATATCAGTTGTAAAGTGGCGGTAGAATCCTTCCCACCGCTGTATCCGACGACCCAAGGTAGAGTGTCGCTCAAATAGAGGTCCTGCGTATTACGTATCGCAGTTTTGATACGATCTTCCATCGTTATATTTTCTGTACCCATATACTTTATTTAGAATTATTGCGACCGCGCTCAAACATCTGCTCGACGCGCTTTTCTTCGGGGCCGAGCTTGAGGCCAAGCCTGTGCTTTATAAAATTGGTTGTCAGAGTGACGTTGTTAGAGGACTTCGAAACCCGCCCCCCGATAAGTGCGCGTCCTTCCCAGATTTCCGCATTCGATTTGGACCAGTCTATTTTCTCGATTTCCGCCAAGCGCTTCTTCCAGTTTTTGCGATCGATTTGCATCAGGTCGCGCCCCACCATACCAAATGCTTGCAGCGCGATGGCGTGGGAATGTAGGAAATCCCGACGTATTTCTCCAGCCGTCATTCTGGATGACCGCACCAGCTCCCATTCTGGTATGTGGTTCGCGATCCCGTCCCAGAATTCGATACATACCTTGGACGCATGTTCCACGTTCGAGTATTCGTTGCTGTCGAGCAACACCGAACATCCAGTATATATGGCGCTGAGGGTGAAGAGCTTGCGGCTGCGCTCGGATAAGGTGCTGCGCTCCATTTCCACAAGATCCTTGAAAGCCATCGATTTCAATGCGACCAGCTTGGTGATTTTGGAAAGATCGTTCCGGTGATCGTAGAGAAGCCCCAGAGAACGACTGGGTCGAACCGCATGCCTGTTCAGATCCGAGAACATCTGCTGGCTCCGCTCCAGCCCCCGATCGATGAAAAACACGACCGCTATAGTTTCGTCGGCAAGTTCAGGTGCGTTGGCCAAAGCCTGCTCGATCGCGGCCCTCCGATGTTGTCCATCGTTGATGATGAAGCGTGCGGACATATCAACATGCAGGGCGCCGAGCCTGTCTGCCTCGCCGCCAGACCCCAGCGATTTGAAGTGTACGGCACCGTCTAATGATGCCGTTATGGCAGAAAATACGTAGCTCTTTTTGTTTTTCAAAACGTATTGTGCGATTTCAGGGACCCTTGCCCGATTCAATATCCTCTGGGCCCTGAACTCGGGCATAAGCTCTTCTTCATCGAACAGAAATATCCTCGGAATGACTCTGAGAGGGCACATTGAGACAAAGTATTCTCGCCCCGCCTGGATGCCACGGATGGCGGGAAAAATGTATTCGAATGAGGGATCCATAGCCTGCCTGTATGTGTGATGGGCTGCATTATAACGTACAGATCGATTTTTAATACATACTTTGCAAAAAATTTTAAGTAATCGAGCCCATTTTTTCCACGGACGAAAAAATGGAAAAAGCCTTGTAACAATCGGCGTTACAGCGTGATAGACTTAAACGATAGGCGGCTTCTCCATCGAGAAAAGCAAGCAAGAAAAATTGGTAGAGGCTCGACTAGCAAAAAGTTTTGCCGGCTCCGTTGCGCAAGATGTTCACGCTCTTCTTCAGCTTTCGATGACCCTCCTTTTTTCGCTATTGCCCGCCACTCGACGCGATATCCGCCTGGATAACTTTTTTGTCAGATGACTATATGGGGATCCAATGAATCTTACTTTGCGAGATGCGCTGTCCGTTCTTTTCAAGGCATCGCCGTTTTCGGTAAAGACTCTCAGCGAGAAACCCCGCGATTCCTTGGACGAAGCCAAAGAATGGCTCTATATAGAGCAGGATATCGAACGCGATTTTCGCAAAAAACTTTCCTCGCTCGCTCGCGGAACGGTAGTTTTTCTGTGCGGAAGTAGTGGCGATGGAAAATCCGAAATACTCGCAAGGTGCCAGGAACAATACCGGGGCAACATCCGCTTTCACCTCGACGGCACCCATAGTTTTTCCCCGCACCAGTCTGCCATCGATGCCCTGAACCAACTTTTCGATGCCAGCCAGACCGACGACAAGCCATTGGTCGTCGGCATCAACATCGGAATGCTGGCCAATTACGGCAAAGAAGGAGCCTTCCGCCACTCATCCATTAAGGGTGCGATCGAGAAATTTTTGGACGGGGAGAGCGCGGGACCTGGATTTTATTTCTTCGATTTCGAAAATTATCCCAAATTCCAGTTCAACGTAGATTCTGCTTCGTCCTACTCCAAATTCACAAAACAAATATTCCAACGACTGACCGAGCCCAGCAACAAAAATCCATTCTACGCACTGAGCCAGAAGGACGAGAGAGAACGGAGAAATCCGGAACTTCTTGCTAACTACAAGCTGCTTGGCTTGGACTGCGTGCAGGATGCCATCATCACCAACCTGTTCAAGGTCCGCCTCATCAAGGACCAGTTCATCACCACACGGGCACTGCTGGATTTCATCTACCAGCTATTGGTCGGAAATAAATACCTTCCCGACAATCTGTTCGGAACGAGCGACAACGAGCTGATACAGCGGATGGGCGATTTCGATCCGGCCATCTTGCACACCCGCGCCCTCGACCAGTTCGTGTTGCGATACGAACTGGAATTGCCCAATCCGGAACTTTCAGACTTCATGGAATGCCTGCGGGGAAAAGGGCTGATGGTCGAAGTCCAAGGCGTGGTCGAAGGAGGTGCCGCAACTTTGATACGCCTGTTCTATCTGCTACAGGATCTCTCCATTGGCAACGATTTCCACCTCCAGTTCAGGGATGACTTCGAGGAAACACTGCTCGGTGAATACGCGAAGGTATGGCTGCTCCACAACGATTACGACGGAAGCAACGAAACCAAGCTGGCGTTGCGGCCATTTTACGGAAACGAACTGGTCGGGGGCATCTACCGTTATGCCAATCGGAATGCGCCGTGGTTGCAGAAAGGCGAGGTCTTTCTCGGAAAATCGGGAGCACTTCAGCTAGCCGCCCCCATAGATGTGAAGGTGGATTTTGCATCGATTCAGAAAATGGCGAAACCATCAGTCTCTAGATTTTGGGCCAGCCTGAAGGTGTCGGACAAGACCTTGGATCCGATCGCGATCAACCTGAACCTTTTCGAGCTCATCTCCAAGCTAAATCGGGGCTATCGTCCCAACAAATACGACAAGAATGCCGTGGTGTTGCTTGACGAGGTCATCGAGCAGGTCAGGGAAGTGGCAAAGCAGAGCAATATTTTGAAATTCTACGAAAATGGCCACTGCTACACCGCCCAACTGGACGATGACATGATCGAGATAGGCGGGGTGGCATAGCATGTTACCGATCCCCGAAGACATTGCCCCGTCGGATAAAAACAAGCTCACCAGCTACTTGCCCATCCGCAACAAAGGGAACGATTTCGACTGGGATATCATCACCGGGATGGTGCTGGGCCACGCGTTGAAGAAACACATAAGGCAATACGATTTCGACCAATTCCGCGATGATTGCCGCGCCCAGTTCTTCGTGAAATTGGACCAGTCAGGTTTCTGGAACGTGCTCGACCGCATGTATTTCACCTCCGATGCGGTGTTCGATATCTCCCCTCTCTTCCTGCTGTTCAAGGCTCAACGAAAAGGCTCGGGAAAAACAGAATTGGGAGCCTCAAACGTTCGCATGGGAGATTTGTTTTTCGGACTGCTCGGTGGCGCAAACCAACTGGAAGACGTGAACGACCAGCTCAATTTTATCGAGCGCCAGATGCTTCTCGTCCTACAACGAAAACTGACCGACGCCCCCGCTTACGACGCGAGCGAACAGCCGTATCTGCCATATATCGCCAAAGCATTCCAAGACGACATCAACTTTCTGTCCACGCGCCCCAAGTATCTGCTCCGGGAGCTTACCAACACCCTGCGTCTTTATGCCTTCAGCTACTGTTCGCAGATGGCATTGAATATAGCTGCCTGGAAGAATGGTGAACCCACCAGCAAGCCGCTATATTTCATACTCGATACCGAAAAGGCCAGCACCGAGCGCATCAACGTCCACCACGGTTATAAGATGTTTGCCAAGTTCAGCGAGAACCTGTTTCCCATACTTTCCGCGTTAGAAGCCATACAGCACAAAGATTTCAAGCGTCCGCTGTGGCAAGTTTTCAAAGAATCCACCGAACATCCCGATAGCGAGGGGGTCCTGCGGGTATTGAACGGATATCTCGATGCCTTCTCAAAGAGCAGAGAACTGGACAACCGAGGTCATGCAGATACCGTCGAGGTGGCATTCGAGCACTTGATAGGTCTAGCCATCGAGCAATTCAAGGTAAGCAAGACCACGCGTAGTGAGATAAACGAAAAATACACCAAGGAACTCGAAAAACAGGTATGTGGAGATTTCGTCCAGACTCGCGGGCGGGCGGGCCGAGTGCTGGTGCTCAATCAGGATCAGCTGTTGCTTCTCACCAATCTCGCGATCGGTTCAAAAGAAAAACTGCGTCTCCACGAACTGATGGACGAATTCCGCCGAAGAGGATTCTATCTGGACGGACAGACCCAACAGGTTCTGGTCGGCTTTTACGAGCGCATGGGCAACGTTGAAAGAATGAGTGACAGTGGAGATGCCGTCTATGTCCGCAAGACAGTTTGAGAGCTTCTTAGTCGAACGATTCCTTGAATGGGCCACCCCAGATATCCGTCCTGGGCTTCGCTACCAATTCAAATCGCCCGATGCGGACAACGCATTTCGCCTCCACCAAGCATTCCTGGCGAAATCGGACTCACAAACCATCGAAATTGACGGCGTTTTGCTGCCCTTTGTCTTGTGCAATGGTGTCAGTCTCGTCCCAGTCCTGCACGGAGAGAACGGATTTACCGAGAACTACATCTCATTTCTACGCGACAAAATCGCGGGGCGCGACCACCAATTTTCCCAGGCTGCCCTGCTCATCATCCACAACAGCCTGTTGGATACTCTAATCAACAGCGCTAAAGACATCAGTGCCGAGGATGCCATCTGGCATCCGAAACGTCTCGAAAAAGAGCTGGAAATCCTGATCGACCAGCGGGTGGAGGGACGCGAGCTATCAAGATGCCTGCTCAAAGATCAGCTGTCCATCATCACCGAAGAAGATTCCACCGTCTTCGGCTTCGCCCCTCTATACAAAACCCTGGCGGATGGGGTGCCGGAGTTCGGAGAGCTTGGTCTTTTTAACGATCCAATCATTCTCAACATGACGGGCCAGGTCTCCCAAATTCGAAAACGCCTGGAGGAAAACCGCTCCCTTCGCGGTGAGATAGAGTTTGCCGTCGAACATTTTTCTGGGCAGTACGAAAACGTCCTCAAGGATTACAGCACAAAATTCATCCGCGAACACTTTGTTGATCACAACGATTGGAACGGGCTGGACTATCAGACATATCTGGACGAGGCTTCTGCCAACCAAGAGCAGAAGATGGAGCTTGACGATGTCGATGTCGTGGGATGCGTCTTCAATCGGCGGGCAAAAAGCCAGACCAAGGCGGGGCAGAAAGAATTGGGCCTTCTGGTCGAGGTTCCCGCGGGACAATCCGAGGTTACCATCAAACTCTCTTTCATCGGAAGTGACCTCGAAAAGGCCCAGATCAGGATCACGCACAACAGCATATTGGAACAATCGGCGCAGATTGATGTCAGCCGTGCCGGAGGAAAGCGCAGTCGCGCCAGCGTCACGATACCCTTCGACGGGAAGGTCACCTTTTTCAGCATCGAACTCAAACGGGATAATCGGGCCGAAGACTACAAGTTCCGCTGCATCCTCGTCGAGCAGGGACAATTCTATCTGGAAGAAATCAAAAATCGCTTTCGCGTGGATCCCCGCCACGGATGGCTCACCCTGTTGATGGAAGAAAACCATTTACGGATCCAGGCTGTCGACGGCGAAACCATTTGTCTCGACGAAGGGGATGAGCTCGTCGATTGCAAGCGATACTCCTCTGTAGATTTCGAGCAGCTGGCCAACCAGACCGAAATGATCCAGTTCTCCCTGCAATCCGGCCAACACATCCTGCGCCTCAACGTGGAGGGCCCGGCAGCCGAAGAAGGTGTGACCGTTCCCCTTCTATTCGACAAGGAGCGTTTCGGCAAACTGTTTTTCGATAATTACAACGCCGAGTTCAATCGCGCCAAGAGCAAGATCATCATCGACAACTCGGAAATCGGCGTGGTCGGAGCCCGCCTACAGATGCTCACGGCCGAGGCGAGGCTGGTTGACGAAGAGCTATTGTTCGTCGGGATAAATGCCGATACCCATCTTTCCGATATCCAGGCGTTTTGCGAACAGCTCCACTTCGCCTATAAAGCTCTGCTCGGCTATCTCGCCCGAAACAAAACATTGCCGAGCCTCGTGGCTTGGGGAGAAGACTATCGGACCCTGGCGCAAAACGTGGTCGACGCCTATGAAACTGCATTGTTGGCCATCCCGCTCCACGAGGTTTTGAGCCAGGACCACAAGCGCCTGTTGCGCATCGGCATGTATTTTCTCGAAGGTAAAGAACGCATCGCGCCGTTGCATCCCCTAGTTCTGTCCTACCATCTCGAACTGGTCCGACAGATCGAGCTCGACGAGTTGGGCTCGTTCGGAGAACTGCCAGCGGTAACTCGCGAGCGACTGGTCGCATCGGGATTGCTGCCTTTTGTCTATAGCAGCGAATCCGATTTTTCCCATGTGGTGCCGGTGAGGGAGAACCAGTTCTGGCTGGAGCTGGTGCCACAGAAGCAGGCAAGCCACAGCTATGTCCAACGTCTGGTCAAAGACAAATTGGCCGAATTCACCCAGGCCTATGCCAAGTTGTTCAAGACGGCGACCCGCAGCGCTCTGATCATCAACGCGATCCATCAGGCCGAAGCCCGCGAACTATTTCTGGGGTTGGTCGACCACTTCAAATCGAACAAGGAGCGTGCGAGCTCAATCCACGTTAACTTCTACGATGACGCACTGCTCTATAACGATTTTGACCGCTTTGCCGAGACCGCCTCCTACGACGAACTCAAATCGTGGCTCGGCCTAACTTCTGGGGATATCCGCGCAGATGCCGACATGCTTATCGATCTCGTTCGTAGCAGGCTCACCTACAGCAAGTTCGCGACGCCCAAGCCCGGCGAGCCCCTCGCTTACGCACACCTGGCCTTTTTCTCCAACAACGCCCCTGTGGATTGCCGGGCCGTATATATCGAGGAGGCCGCGAGCGGGGTTCTATGCGATGGACTCATCGCGGGCGAAGCATCCGAAACCAAGGGAACGTCATATTTCACGGCCTTCGGATTGCGCGGCGTCCAATTTGAACAGCACCAGCCGCTGAGATTGGCCCGCCTCATCGGCACCCTGTTCCAGCCCGCACGCCAAAGCAACGCCCACAACCTTGGGATGGGCATAGGTCTTGCCGTCGGAACCGAGTTCAAGGAGCTGATGGGGAGATCCTACGACAGCGCCTTGTGGACGACCATCATCGACCCCAAGGTAACTCTCGACTTTTTTGCCAACCAGCAGGATGTGGTGCTGATCCACTATTCGGACCAATACACCAGCGCCGCGGGCTACGACGCCATAACCGTGACCAAGCAGGTGGGGCTGTTCAAGAGCCTGCTTAAGAGCGACAACCTGCTCTCCGAATTCAACGCTTTCAACGGGGAATGGCTGCTCAAGATGCTCACGGCCAGCCCCAACGAGCGCAAGGAAAAAAATGGCATCATCGGGGCATACAAGTTCATTAGTTCCCTCCTGCGCGAATCGGACATCACCTGGATCCCTCTGTCGGTGGCCGAAATGATCAGGGTATCGGGCAACGTCGGCCTCAAGATGAGTGATAGCGAATTCTCGCGCAATGCCCAGGGATATCGCAAAGGGGCCATCTCGGATGATGTTCTGTTCGTCGGATTCAAGGGCGAGAAACTCTACCTGCTCCCCTTAGAGGTCAAGACTGGTGCCAGACCAGATTATGCCTACGCCGGGAAACAGGCAACCGAATTAAAACGTTATCTGACAGAAGAGGTATTGAGTCCTCCAACGCTGGCGGCTATGCTTTATCGGGGACTCTTCGTCAGGCAGGTCTTGATGCAGGTCGAAAAATTACGCCTCTACCAGGTTCTGTCTGACAGCAATCTGGGCGAGTTGATGGCAAAGCGCGAATGGTGGCTGAAAGGACAATATAAGTTGGCCGAACTTGATGGCTACGCCTCGGGGTTCGTCGTGGCACACGTCGAAAACGACAGTTGCTTCGAGCCCGGTTACCGCCTGACTGATTCCAATATCCTTCAGGTGGAACTGCCCTTCGGATTGCTCGACTCGCTCATCAACGTGAAAACTACCCCAGAACTGGATGCCCTGGTTGCAACCCTCCACGTTCCCGACCAGCATCGCCTGCGACCCGAGCATGTCGCGACCGTCCCAGCTAAAGTAGCAGAAGCCGAACCCCAAGCCACAACCGAAACGGCACCGCTAACTCGCGCCGCGCCAACGGAAAGGGCGGCAGAGACATCCAGCGAGCTAAGAGCCCCTGCCTTGCCTTTGAAAGTCCTGTTCGGCTACGAGGTGCTACGCAATACCCCGCTCTACTGGGAGCCGACCAATACGGCGAAGTTCATGAACACCAATACGGGCATCATAGGCACGATGGGAACGGGGAAAACCCAGTTCACCAAATCGGTCATCGCGCAACTCGTCCGCAACCAGTCGAACAATGTGGGGGGATTACCCATTGGGATGCTCATATTCGATTACAAGTCGGACTACATCGATGATGCCTTCATCGATGCCACTGAAGCCAAGAAATATCGCCTGCACGGATTGCCCTACAACCCACTGAGCCTGTACGGTAATATGCCGATGTTGCCCGTTCATACCGCCACCGGATTCGCGGAAACTATGGCACGCGCATTCAATCTTGGGCAAAAGCAGCAATTGCGTCTTCGCAAACTGATTCTCGACGCCTACGAACTTGCCGGAATCAGCAGATCCGACGCCTCAACTTGGGGCAGGCCCGCGCCTACGATCCAAGACATCTGGGAGCTATTTGTAAACCAGGAAAAGGTGGAAGAGGATTCGCTTTATGCAGCATTGGATAGCTTGGCCAGTTACGAGATTTTCGAGAGCGATCCATTGAAGGTGTCCAGCCTCTACGATCTCGTCGAGAGGGTGACCGTCATTGAGTTGGCGGGATACTCGACCCAGATCCAGAACCTCGTCGTTGCCCTGACCCTGGATTTGTTCTACTCCCAAATGCAGAAGAAAGGAAAACCAACCGTCCAAGGAGATTTCCGTCAGATCACCAAAATGATATTCGTGGACGAAGCGGATAACTTCATGTCGCAGGATTTTTCATCATTGCGTAAGATTCTCAAAGAGGGACGCGAATACGGTGTTGGCATCATTCTTTCCACCCAAGACATCACCCACTTCAAAACAGGAGAGAATAATTACGCCAGCTACGTGCTGACTTGGGTCATACATCGGGTATCAGAAATAAAGAACGCCGACATCAAATCCATTTTTAATACGGACGATAAGTCCGAGCAGGAAACCTTGATGGAGAGCGTCCGTAAACTTGAAAAACACTGCAGCATCTTTATCGATGGCAATAAGAAGTTTCAGAAGATTCGTGACTTGGCATTCTGGGAATTACAGGAGCGGCACCAAATAATTTGAGGTGAACAAAAATGGCACAAGTACCGGGCGTGAAAAAAATTGTAAAGTTTAGTCAGGAGCTTCGCGGAGGGTTCGGTCGATTCAAAACCGACCAAAGTTTTCAGCTTGACTACCTCATGACCAGCGTTCCGATCCAAGATGTGAACCAACTTTCAACAGCTTCGGAATTATTCCGGCTCGAAACGATTGATTTCGAAGAGTTGATCCAACGAGATATCGACCACAAACGAGTCCAAAAGATAGCGAATGAATATCTGAGTCAAGGCCAGGGGAAGGTCATCTTCTTCCCACCGTTGCTCGCATGCGTTGTTTTGCTTGAGAACGATGGCTCAATCAAGAAAAAATATGACGGCATTATCCGTGAATCCGTCGACGAGGACGGTGTCCCCGCTTTTCGCACAACATGGGATGGAGATGGGTTCCAATTGGACCTGCCAATCGGAGATGCAAACTCGTGTACCAGACAGATTTTAAACAATGGTAACCCACAATATTTTTACGAGTTTGCAGCAACATTAAAACTCAATCCAAAGAGGGCTAAGCTCGTAGTCCTCGATGGCCAACATCGACTTGAAGCTATGAGGTTGTTGAGACGGAATCCCGAGCAGAAAAACATTCTCGAGCGGATAGAAATACCGATCTGTCTGGTATGGGCCCCAGAAGCCTCCACCGCCGCAGGAAACGAAGAGGATATGGTGCGCGATTTCAGGGAGCTCTTTGTTCGTGTAAATTCTGAGCCTCAAAAAGTCAGCGGTCACTTCATCACGTTGCTGAAAGATGATAGCTACTCGGCTATGGCAACTCGGCAGCTGGCTAGTATGTGGAAAAGTTTAACCGTACCGAATGGTTGGACGCGATTACATCTGCTTGAGTGGAACACTAGGGAGGATGAGCGAGTTGATATCCGCACCCGAGAATTTTCGATCACCACTATATCAACAATTTCAAAAACCCTTGGGGACCATCTTTTCGGTGTCGAAGCTGCTCCGGATTTATTGAACCTGGAAGAACGCGAACAGGACTTTCTTTCCATAGCGTCCGATTTTTCGTTGTCCGGTATATCGGATAGGACCAACGGGACAGATGTAGACAATATTGTCAAAGAGCAGATAGACAAAATTTTGGTACCGGCCCTGGATGTTCTATTTAGAACCGCCACTCCGTATCAAAAATTAGAAAAATCAGTAGATAAAGCCTTCCAGTTTCTTCAACAAAAGGTCGATGAAAACAATAGCTCGTTCATTCAACTAAAAGCCAACCTTTCGCGCTATATTTACAAATCTGACGAAATGTTCGAGGATAGTGCAAAGGCCGCCTATGTCGATTTCAAAAATACCGTGGTGATAGATCAGGCAGAAAAAGTGTTTTTCTATTATGCGTTTCAACAGGCGCTGATTCGATATTGGATAGGGATTGCAACCATTCTGAAACCATTTTCAATAGACGCGCATCAAGCGGCCAAAACAGCAATTGCCGGGGCCGAGGAGTTTTGTTTCAAAAATGAAATTCAGTTTCTCATCGGTGAGCGAAAATACACACGGCGCATGTTGTGGAAAAACGCAAATGTGAACTTCGACTCAAAATGGGCAAGGAAAGCCTGGTTGGATCTGTTATGTGCGTCATTGCTCAATAAGAAAGTCTGCGCGGCAATGGTGAAACATTTAGAGGGGGACGCGAATCTCGATAAGCAAAGCTTGGCTGCGATCGGGGAGCAGCTTAAGAATTTTGGTGAAAAATCTGCTTGCGAATATTTGAGCAAACTCAAAGACGAGTTCCTGAAGGAGACCAAACAATCATTGGGTGAGTTCTTTTCCGAAGAACGTGCTAACCAGCTTCGTGCTATGAAGGAGTCGGGGCATGAAGCAGACCGTGGTAAATTCGAAGCCGCAATACGGGAAAAGACCGACAGTCGCGTCCTCGAGGCCATGGAGGAGCTGGCTGATCAGCTGCTGATTTCCACCGAAGAGTTACAGCGCATAGTCGATGCGGATTGAGTTTTGGGATCTCGTAACGCCGATACCGGACGGTACGAAATATTTATATTTTCGTCCTGGGGAAGAACCCCAGGTGGCCAATGCAATAAAAATCGCCATATCTAATGGTTTTCGTATTCCATTGACGATTCGAGTTAAACCCAACGGCGAAAAACAACTTGGCTTGATCCACGCCCACATCGTCGGAACGAGCACGAATGATTTCAGCTGGATCAAAGGAACAGACTTTGGTAGTTTCGAGCATCCAACAAGAAGCATTCTTAATTATTCCACTGAAATAATATCAGGGTTAAGGGAATATTCAAGTGATAGAGTTGCCACCGCAGCACTTGAATTGGGATCCCTGATCAATCAAATAAATATCAGTCAACGAACATCAGCCCAAATAGCGCTTCTTAAAGCCTCAAAATACATAGCAAAGCTCACCAATGAATGTTTGGCCGTGCTAGAGCATGGTTCACCATTCATACATGTCAAACTAGCACACAATAATAAATCGTGGTGGGAAGAAATACCTCCAATGGTTGGAAGTTTGACCTCAATTAGATCTGATATCAGTCGTGAATTGGGAGTGGTATCATCATCCAAAGGCTTAACTGCTATCGATAGTTGGAGCGCAGTTATACAGACACGACTGGGCCGCCTATCAACGAAAAAGAAAAGCACGGTAACGAATGTCACGGAACCAAAAAGAACACCAAAAACAGATTCATTGCTCGAAGCGTCATCTTATTGCGCAGCACTTGCCGAACGTTATCGTCTACGCAAAAATAATGCGCTCGCAGTGCTTTTGCTACATCGTTCTGCTGATCTTTGCTTTATATTCCTTTGCGCGCGCCATAATCTTATCGATTGGACGGTTCACGGGGGACAATACGATAATGCAAAATATCAAAGAAGTGATCTCAGTATTACATTGGTAAAGTCCGTTGAATTTGTCGATCACATGAGCCTGTTAAAACCTAATGGTAATAGGACTGGGGACTTAGAAGAGCTAAATATATGGCGAAATCAATTGCTCCAAGCGCACTACCTAAGTGACATTGATGACGATACGGCGCGTGATATTTTCGATAAAATTAGACCCCATCTTGAAGAAATAGGGGAGGCGGCATGGAAGGAGGCTCGCGATTGCTATCTGCGAGGTATAAGACTCAGTCTCTCAGAGCTTCTGGATATCGATACATCGCTGACCAGAACTTTCGAAATCGTTGAGCTATTAGAGATATGAAGGATTCGCAATATCCCGTTGCAGCCTCCATTGGTTATACCAAAACGATTCGCCCCCCAGAGCACTTCACTAACAAACTAAAAAAGCGACAGCTGCCCTAGCAGCTGCTGCGCTTCTCCAAACAAAGTCGCAAGTGGTCGCCTTGAGTCGTCCGTTAGCTGACGGCCGAATGAGTGAACTTGAGGAGATATTTCATGAAAGTTTTCGAGACCTGTAGATTCGGGGTAATATTCTGAAATGGTGTTTGAGACCAAGATCATTTGCTCTCCTAAAGGTGCCTCTATAAACAAATAAGGAGAGTGTTTGTGAGATTTATTCATGCCGCAGACATCCACTTGGATAGTCCTTTAACGGGATTGAGTGCTTACGCAGATGCTCCCATGGAGATGCTTCGCACTGCGACTCGCGATGCTTTCACCAACCTGATAACCGACGCTATCGAACAACAAGTTGATTTTATGGTGATTGCTGGTGATCTGTACGACGGCACTTGGAAAGACTACAACACTGGAATCTACTTTTGCAGCGAAATGGGCCGACTGAAAAAAGCCGGCATTCCTGTTTATGTGCTCTTCGGCAATCACGACGCCGAGAGTGAGATGACCAAAAAGCTGCAGCTACCTGACAACGTCTTTACGTTTGAAACTCGGAAACCAACAACTTTTCGGCTAAACCACTTAAAGGTTGCACTTCATGGGCGAAGTTTTAAGGAGGCTGCGACCACAGAAAATTTGGTAACCGGGTACCCGGCCCCAATGCACGGAATGTTCAATATTGGTGTTCTTCATACAGCCCTTGAGGGAAATACAGAACACGCGAACTATGCGCCATGTAGTCTAAATGAACTACATGCGAAGGGTTACCACTACTGGGCTTTGGGCCATGTTCATGAGTACCGAATTTGGGAGGGGGCCTCAACGATTGTCTTTCCTGGCAACCTTCAGGGGCGACATATACGAGAAACCGGGGCACATGGAGCAGTTCTCGTTACTGCGGATGAATCCGGTGTTCAGGAAGTAGAGCGGCTGTTCGTTGACGTACTGCGCTGGCATAGTCTTGAGGTCAATGTGGCCGAATGCAACTCGCTACTTGAAGTTGTGCGCGCTATCGGGAAGAAGCTCGAAGGTATCGTAGAAAACAGCCCAGCCACCATTCCCATTGCCGTTAGGGTGGTCGTAACCGGAAAGACGCCAGCTCACGGCGAGCTTTTCGGGTTGGAGTCTCAATTGCGCGCCGAAGTCTTAGCGCTCGCTGCCGCAATCGGGGGGGACCGACTCTGGATTGAAAAGGTAAAGGTGAGTACTTCAGCTGCGGATGAGGGCGAGGCAATAAGTTCACGAGCCGATGCGCTTTCAGACCTCCAGGACATTCTTGTGGCTGCTGAAACGGACCAAGGTTTTCTCAAAAGCCTGCAAGAGGACCTTTTGGCCTTGGTCACCAAAGCACCTCTGGAACTGCAAACCTCAGTCCCGTATTTCAAAGACATTCGCTCTGGCGACTTGATCGGACTCGTTCGCGAGGTTCGCCCTGGGCTTATTGCTCATCTGGCAAAGATGGAGTGAGTTGAAAATGCGGTTCCAACGTTTAGACCTTATCAAGTATGGCAAATTTTCTGACCGTTCTATCGAGTTCCCCACGGCTAAGCAGGACTTTCACCTAATTGTCGGTCCCAATGAAGCTGGCAAGTCCACTATGCGTTCAGCAATTCTTGATTTGTTGTTCGGCATACCCTCCCGTTCGCCGCTGGGCTTCCTGCACCCACTTAGCGAACTACGCTTAGGAGCATCTATCAGCAGCAAATCTGGGGTTCTTGAGTTTCACCGTGCGAAGGCGCAAAAGCAAACGCTGCGTTCATCACTGAATGTGGTATTGCCTGATACAGCACTGACGCCATTCTTGGGTACCGCTGACCGAAACTTCTTTGATCAGATGTTTGGCCTTGACCATACTAGGTTGGTGGAGGGTGGCAATAGCATCCTGAGTGCTGAGAACGATGTCGGCCAAGTACTGTTTCAATCCGCGGCCGGCATTACCAGTCTCGGGAAAATTCAGTATGCACTTATCGCCGAAGCCGAGAGGCTCTGGAGTCCTAGAAGAGCCGCGGACAGAACATATTATATTGCCGCAGATCAGCTGGAAAAGGCTACTGCCACGTTAAAGGAGGCGACCGTCCGAACCAAAGTATGGACTGAGGCCAACAGCAAGGTTGAAACTCTCCAAGAGTCGCTAGCAAGTGAGCGTGACCGGCATCAGCAACTCCAAAGTAAGAGAAGTCGCCTCGAACGCGTTCGACGGTTGGCACCCTTCCTCCGGGCACTGAAAGAAAATGAGATGCAACTGGCCGAGCTTGGTGTGGTTGTTGACCTACCAATGGACGCCGCTACCATACTTGCAACTGCAGAGCAGAGCCTCGCTATAGCCCGTCAACTTCTGGAGTTGCGAAATATTGAGGTCGAAAAGGCAACAGATGATCTCGGAAAAGTCCATGTGGACGAGGCAGTCATAGCAATTGCTGCTGAAATTACCAAAACCGATGAGTTTCGCCTGCAGTACAGTACCTATGACCGAGATATCGAACGTCGAGAAAAAGAAGTGGCTGCTTTTTGGCGCGAAATCTGCGATGCATGCGTCCAGCTTGGCTGGAAATCTGAATCTGAAGACTCTCTTGCCGGGCGTCTGCCTACCCTTCTTGTTCGGCGTGAGCTCGGGCAGCTAGCCCGTGAGCGTAGCGGACTGACCCAAGCTTTGCGGGCTGCCGAACAGGCCGAGAAGACCAAGCTATCGGATATCGAATCCCTGTCAAAGCAGCTAGCTGAATTGCAATCGGGCGAGGTGAAGCCCGCTCTTCGTGCAGCTTTGGCAAGTGCTAGGTCCCTTGGTGATCCAGACACCGCCATACAGAAGCAACAAGGTGCTCTGTCCAAGGCGAAAATAGCGCTGGAAGGTTCGTTACAAGCGTTAGGACAATGGAGCAGTAAGCCCATACATGATCTAACGGCAATGCAGCAACCTAGCCAGCAAACAATATCGCGTTTGGTGCAGGACCGGCAGTCCCTTATTGCTGACCATAAGGCAGCATTAAAGCGGCTGGATAACCAAAAAGCGGAAGTCGCCAGCATTGAACTGGGAATTACCCAGTTCAAAGAACTTCACCACCCCACGACCCACGAGGCCGTTGTTCAAGTCCGGGGGGGGAGGGACACTTTATGGGGGACTATCAAAACTGGCGCGGTTAGCCTCCAACATGGGGCTCAGCAGTTTGAGGAAACGATGTTGCATGCTGATAAAGTCGCCGATACTCGACTCGATAACGTAGAGGAAGCAACCGAGCTGCAAAGTCAGTTGCATCAACTAGAGAGGGAGAAGCAAAGCCTATCGATTATCCAAGGCCAGTGCGCCAAGTTGAATGACGAACTCCAGCAGTTTGATAACCGATGGATTGAACAGACAACAAGCCTAGGTTTGGCCGGCATGATGCTGGAGGATATCGGAGATTGGCTGACCAAAAGGGAAAAGGCTCTCGCCGCGGTGGAAGCGTATCAAGATGCCCAAGATAGTTTTGACTTGTTTTCCCGAACGGTCTCCGAATCCATGCTCAGCCTAGCTGGTGCGCTACGAGATGTGGGGGTTCAGGTAGCTGAGACCGAGAGCCTGTCTGCCCTTTGCATGCAGGCGGAAAGCTTTATCCAGGCTATTGATGGAGCAAAGGTTCGTCACGACACGTTATCTGTACAATTGAGTGCCGCGCAGACTCTAGCGGCCACGCTGAAGCAGGCCACCGATGAGGCCAAAGCTGAGGTGAGCCGCTGGACTGAAACTTGGGAAAATGCACTCACAAAGGCTGGCTTGCCCACCAGCAGTGATATTGGAACAGTCGAAGGTGCTCTGGAACTTATCGGTCTGATTGAAGAAAAGCTAGGGAAGATGCGGCAGATTCGAGTCGAGCGTATTGACGCGATGAATGCAGACCTGAAGAAGTTCGCTGCCGAAACTGACCGACTAGCACAGATGATTGCACCAGAGTTTCAAAGACAGCCATCGGCTCAGATAGCTCAGGAGTTAGCGACTCGCCTAGCCCAAGCTCGCGAGGCGTACGCGGAAGCTGGACGACTGAAGGAGGCTATGCGGGATGCGAGCACGCAGGTTGTAGCGGCACAGGAATCGATCCAGACAGCGGTGGCGAGCCTGAAGCCCCTAATGGAACGAGCCGGTGTTGAATCAAATGCTTTGTTGGCCGAAGCCATAGCTCGGTCTGACGAACAGTGTCACCTGAATGCTGAGTTGGCTAAGGCTAAGACCACTCTTCTGGACGGGGGAGATGGTCTCACTCGGGAGCAAATCGAAGGCGAGGTTGATGCTGCTGATTTGGCTCAAGTTGCAGCGGAACTTACGCAAATAAACTATGAGCTTTCTGAGGCAGTAGAGCGGCAAACAGCCCTTTCGGCTGACCACGCAAACGCGCTACGAGCTTTGTCCGAAATCGGTGGGTCTGACGCTGCCGCCCAAGCTGAAGCACGACGCCAAGAAGCTATTTCCCAGATGTCGGATGCGGCAGAGCGCTACGTCAAGGTATTCACCGCTGGGCGCCTGCTCCGTTGGTCTATAGACCGCTATCGAGAGGAGAAGCAGGGACCCCTATTGGCTCGTGCCGGTGCCATATTTTCGAAACTGACTCTGAGGTCTTTTCAGCGGCTGGTCGTCGATTTTGAACAGGAACCGATGGTTTTGGAAGGGCAACGGTTTGATGGAAAACTTGTCGGAATCTCTGGCATGAGCGATGGAGCGCGGGACCAGCTTTACTTGGCACTTCGATTGGCTGCTTTGGAACTGCACCTTGAGCAGGCCATGCCATTGCCGTTCATTGCAGATGATCTGTTTATCAACTACGACGATGCGCGGTCTCAAGCAGGGCTTGAGGCGCTTGCAACTTTATCCGAGCAAACACAAGTCATTTTCCTTAGCCACCATGACCATTTAGTCCCGATGGTTCAAGAGGTTTTTGGTAAACAAGTAAACGTTGTAGTCTTATGAACTCGAACATTGCTCGTCCGTTATTGAGGAAATCTTCCGGCCGCTTCGTTAGCTGTCTGTGACCATAGTCTGCTTGGGAAGTGGAACAAATCAGGATGCCGAGGGAAACGCCGATCAATTAAGTTCTGTCGCACGAAATACATTCTGTGCGATTTTCAAATCGCGCAATAACAACTATGTAGCAAATTTTTAATCAAGTACGGATGAAGGTGTAGGTATAAGCGTATTTGCGGCCAACCGCTACGGTGATTTGGATTATTACGAACTTGATGAACTCCCTTGGAGTGCTGGCAGAGGCCAGCATTTGTGGCTGTTTAGCATGGTCAATGAGTCACCACCATTGCCCTCTGGGAGAGCCTATACGGTAGGTCGCGTCTCAAAATCATTCATCCACGTCAATATGGATTGGACATCCTGCTGTAATTCATCTGGTGTTGGCAAGGTAACTGTTACATCAACTGGTTGAGAGTGTTCAAAACATGAATACTTTGTCATCAATCCATCAATCAATTCGCAGTCTGTGAGGCTGATTTTTGCAAGCGCAGAAATGCGATTCATTGTTGTAATCGACCGCCTAAAACGCTTCACAACATCGTTTAATAGTACTCGTTCAACTGTATGTTCAAGGAGAATACGGAATTCGCTGCAAATTTTCTTTGCCTTCTCATCAAATTCATCAACCATACCGTCATCGTATAGCTTGCGTAGTACAGGAAGCTCATTGCTCTGGATTGTCGCAAAGCCTTTCTTTGGTTTCCCCTCACGAACTCCCAAGTCACCCACCAAGCCTTTGTGCATGCCAAGTGAGCGAATGGCAGTTACTTGCATCTCTACCGGGGAAGGCAAATTTGCAGCTTGAGCCGCATCTTTGGTGTGACTAACCGCTTCTTCAATCAATGTCAAAAGCGATAAGCGATGAGTGAAAACGATAACCTGACGGGTTTTTGCCAACTCCACTAACCGGCCAACAACCCGCTCCTCGAAATCTTGGTCAAGTGATGAGATTGGATCATCAAAGACAAATGGTGTTGGCAACTCAACGGCAGTCATGTCAGCGAGGAAAGCTGCCAACGCGATAATTCTGTTTTCACCTTCGCTGAGTACAACATGTGTTGGTGTGTTTCGTTTTGCCCCTTTTAGCCGCAACTCGAAGGTTATTTTTGCTTTTCCTTCCTGCTGTGGTATGGGTTCAACAGGTATCCGTATACCGCCAAGCTTCTTGAGTTCCTCTTCGAAACGAGTTTTGTAGCCGCTGGATAATTCTGCCTGAGCTAGTTCATTTTTCTTGGATGTCAGAGCATTTGTTTTTGCCAGTGCCTCAGCAGATTCGAGCTTGGAGACCTCAATACGTCGAGAGACCTCAGAACGGATGGCGGTTTGCTGCTGAGACAACCACTCTTTGGCGCGAAGGGCTTTCAGGCGTTTTTCAAGCTCATCACGCTTGCCCGCTTGTTGTAGTTCCTGCAAAACTTTTACTTCATGTCCCAGCTTCTCATTCAACGCGTTCAAGGCAGAAACAACAGACGTTGCATTGAGTATCCCGGCTTTGCTCATATCATTTGCTTCAAAAAACGCCTTACGCCGCGCGGATACTTCACCAATTAATTGATCGCGCACTTGCTCATTCAATTTGAGCAAACTGGCCTTTAGGTTCCAATCCTCCTTCGTTGGAACCAGCGGGAACGCACCAAGTCGTTTCGTGAGCAACTGTTCTGCTGTTCTTGCAGAGGCATCCAAACCTTGTTTAACAAAATTTTCAAACCCCAACAATCTTGCTTTTGCATCAGCATCTAGCGATTGCTGACACAGAACACACCTTGCTTCATCTCCAACAACTGGAAATGATTGTTGCGTGTATGCGAGAGATTCAGAATAGATGCGGGCCTGATTCCATAACAAACGCCAAGATTCCTGACCGACACCATTAAGAGGGGTATCGGCAAAAACTTTAGTGGCATCTTCGTTGGCCGCTTTTCGCTTGGATTCTGCATCTACTCTTATAGCAATAACAGCAGCCAATTTATCGTCCGAAAGTCCATCGAAAAGGGATTCCATCTCGTGGCGAAGCTGTACTGTACAACTCTTTTTTGCTCCTCACCCAAATCCTTGAGACGTTGCTGCACATCAGTTTGCTTGAGCGTCGTTTCCAGAATTAGCCGCTCTTTCGCCTCATCGGTTGTAAAGTCACATGCAGCAGCTATAGCAGCTGCTGTTGTTAACTGATTCAGCTTGGAAATAAAGTTTATTGCATCAGTTCCAGCGAACTCTATAGGCATGACCGGAAGTGTCTTTACAAGCGCATTTTTTCTTCCCCCTAGTATTTGCGCAACTTTGTCGCACACGGAAACTAGTGCTGAGATAAAGCGCATTTTGCGAGGCTCATAAGTACATTCGTTTTTTTCATTCACATAACCGGTAGCTGTATGACTGTCAAAAACATGTACGTGTCGAAGTTCGTTTATTGGGCCTGTGTCCATACTCCACGCTAACGGCGACTGTTGCCCGTCCTTTGAAACAAGGATCTCTGCTGATGGGATGGTAGGCGTATCTACGAATACATTTGAATGCAAATCTGTTTTGTGCCTAGATCCGCAAGCGTGTTTCAATAACCTAGCAAAACCCGATTTGCCAGCACCCGTAGTGCCATATATCACCGAAAGGTTCGCGCTACCGAACTCTAGTGACACACCATGCTTAATAGCATTGACGCCGCATACCTTGCTGAGCCGCTCAATCCGCAAGGCTTTGCCAATGGTCAGCTGTGAAAAAACTCCGACGGGAATTGAGTCGAATTTAGCTTGTGCGATTTTTGTTGCTTCGGCAAGACATAGATCAGCGAGTGCGACGACCTCTTCATCGGAGGGCGCACGCCCTGTAGAAAGTAGGCGAGCAGCAGCGGTTTGAAGCCACTTATGGCGCTCAGCCAGCCATATTTCAAAGGTATCTTTTGTTGTTTCCGGCAAGGAACCTTGTTCGTTTGTTTGTACCAGATTATTCAAGTCGGCTCCCTGCTTCGATCCCCCGTTCAAGTAACATGGGGGGCTATAAATACAAAGAAACTATGCTGCTCGAAAGCCTACTCGCATCACATGCTTTTGGCAATTAAGCATGAAGGACCGCTTGGGTCATTTTCAGAAATTGGGGAATGGCAGGTTTGTGCCAGACGTTCAGCTTTCGAGTGTGGTTGGCTCGCCAGTTCGGACAAATCTAACTGGTCTTTGCTGGTTCAGATTTAATGTGTATGAGCCAGAACTGTTCGACTTTACGCGACGCCCATGAAGATACCACCGGGCGGTAAGGAAGCTTGCAGATGCAAGTTAAGGCATGTGCTAAAAGCGTCCGCCCAACACCAGAAAAGCCGCAGTGACGCGGTTTTTTATTGTCATCAGCCTAAGTGGTAAGATACCGCAATCACATCAATTGCATTATGACTTGGGGGTATCCACATCATGTCTCATTTGAACGCATTACCGCAACCGCGCGGGGTATTCGGACAATCGCTGCCCGAGGACGGGCTGCTTGCCGCATTGCGCGCCGAAAACGCCGGGCGTTCGCTTTCCGGCGGTGATGAGAATGCCGGAATGATGCTTGCCGCAGGATTGGATGCCGTCACCATAAACGATCCAGTGCGGGTCAGGCTGGCAATCGCAGCGCAAGCGGTGATCGCAGACAAAGCTAGCAAGACGCTGGCCCAGGACGATGCAGCGGGGATCTTTGGGCGCTTGATGAAGAAGGACAGGCAGGCGATCGAGGCGTGGATGACTCAGTCCGAACGGCATGTTGTCCTGCTTGATGCGGCGCTCTTGAAGGCAGAAGAGCGGGTAGCCACCATACCGTAAGACAGATGTCTATTTGAGTAGCGACTACAAGTGTCAGCACGGTCGCATCGGGTATGCGAGAAGGCCGGGGTGCCGTATCAGCAGTACGCACATCGCAGCGACTGGGTTGCGGCAGTACCATTGGTCCTATGGTGGCGGCACAGCTAGGCGTCGCCAGTGTGGATGTCGGCTCGCCCATGTGGGCAATGCATAGCGCGCGCGAAAGCGCTGGAGTTCATGACCACGCCTACATGATTGCGGCCTTGGTGGCGGCTTTTGGCAGCTGAAACAAAAGCTAGCATCCGCTCCTCGGTGCCAAAGGAGACGGTGGCAGATAATATGGGGATGCCATTTCTGAACGTCCGCTCTACCATATTTTGGATGTGTTTTTGGATGCGCTCTTGGGCTATTCCCTCACCACCTGTATCATTGGGGGAAAAACCGGAAAAGACATTCATGCTGCAGACTGAAGCTTTCGCCCGCACACTCATCGATGCACAGCTTAAAGACCAAGACTGGAAGATCAGTGATGGCATTAGCGTGCGCTATGAATACACTCTGCCCGACGGTGACCGCGCCGATTACATGCTATGTGGGCGCGAATGGCGCGGGCTTGCCATCTTCGAGCCCAAGCGCGAATCCATCAACGCTGCCGATGCCATAGAGCAGGGCCGACACAACGCAGAACAGGCTGGCGTGCCCTTCGTCCCATCGGAAGCCGCATGACTACACTGATCTGCCCGGCGTACCTGACCGTAAAATCAACAGACGGCCTAATCAAGTTGTGTGGCGCAGCACTGGCAGCCGAGGATAGCGTGACGCTGGAAGCACAATCCTTGCGTTTTGCCGACCCTTTTGGCTTGGCCCTGTTGGGTGCCACCTTTTACATGCTCCAACAGCGCGGCCAAACGGTGCGGGTTGCCGGCCTGACCGATTCGGTCGGTGGCTATTTGCAGCGCATGGATGTTTTTGAAGGCGTGAAACTTGTCGATTGCTCACCCCCGCGCGGCCAACGGGTTGACCAGACCGATGCCTTGGTGGAGCTGACACGGCTGGATCAACGCAGCCAAATCGACCGGGTTGCCAATCAACTTGCCGAGGCGTTGGTGGGACGGATGTCGGACATCGACCCGAACGAACCGCGCGACGAAATGAGTTGTGTGAACACCGCAGACCGCATCACCATCCCGATCAGCTATGTACTGACTGAATTACTCAATAACGCCATGAGTCACGCTCGACTCAAAGGCTACGGCAATGCCTGTGTGTGGGTGGCCAGCCAGTATTACCGCAGCAGTGGACGACTTCAGTTGGCAGTGGTGGATAACGGTTGCGGTATGCTGGAATCCCTGCGCGAACATGCGGCATTGCGCGACTTGCCGCGCAAGACTGATCTTGAAGCGATTCTGGCCGCCTTGCGACCTTACGTGAGTTGCAATCGAGATCTTGGGGTGTTCATCGATTCGGTGAATCAGGGAATTGGCCTGACGGTTGCCGCGCGCATCGCCGAACATGCCGAAGGTCGTCTGGTGGTGCTGAGTGGCGCCGGGTGTCACGATCCGCTCGGGCTCAGCCGCCGTTTGGCGAATAGCGCACGCTGGCAGGGCGTAGCGGTTGCTCTGGAATGTCAGCGCGATGCGCTGCTGAATGTGCGCATCCGGGAATTGATGCCGCTCATCGAGGGTATGCCGCCGCTCCATTTGCGTTTTGAAGAATGAATCGGCGCATTGCGATTGTGTTTCAATTTTTCGCCTCAATTTGCTAAAGTGATATATAGTGTATTACCGAGTTTAGCGATTATTACCATGCGTACACAGATTCCACTGATTCAACACGCCCACGGGCACCTGATTGGTGCGCGTGAGTCGGCTATTCCGCTGCGCTTGCAGGTGGAGGAAGCCTTAGCCAGCGGGTCAGATGTGGTTTTCGATTTCGCGGGCGTTGAAGTCACGCAATCCTTTATTGATGCGCTGATTGGCGTGCTGATTTTGAAGCGTGGGCCGGATGTGCTCGATCAAATGGTGTTCAAGTCCTGCTCGGATGATGCGCGCGCCATTATCGAATTCGTCGCCACCGACCGCGCCGACCAGTATCTCAAAACCCGCGCGCATTAATAGCGCGTCAGATTGCTCCCAGCCGCCAGTTTTCCCGGCGCATCATCTCCAACAGACTGATACTCGGCACGCCCAGGGCGTCGCAGATTTTGGGTATTTTGATCTTACCTTTGCGCTCACTTTCACTGGTGACAACGGTTAGCCCCTGCGCCAACGCCAAGGCAATAAAAAACGGGTCCCCAGTCATTCGGGTCACGTTGCTGGACTGAGCTTCATAGACAGCCACCACGCGCTTGACCGCTTCTATTTGTTGCATATCCATCGGTACGATCAAGGTTTCCTTGCGGTCATAGACCCATTGCCGCCAGGCATCGTCCTTGCGCTCCAACTCTTCAATCAGCATTTCCGGTGCCTTGAAGCGCCCGGCATCAATCAGCCCGTCGAGGTTTTTCCAGAAGCCGGGAACAATGTCCGGTGGGTAGTAGCGTTCGCCCGCGTCAATAAAGATATTGGTGTCGATGCAGTAACTCACGCTTATCGCCCATGAACCAGAGATTCAATACGCCGCAGGTGCTTGAGCTTGACCCCGAGGTAGTCGGAAACCGATGAGAGATCAATACGCTCACGGGAATAGGCTGACAGTACCAGCCTGATATACGGTCGACCTAGGTTGCGCACCGCCATGACGGAAGGGGGCGGGCCACCCGCCCTTTTCTTGTTCTTGCGCCCTTCTGACAAGCGGCGGCCCTCTTCCTGAAAGCGCACCCGCATCGCCTCGTAGTACGCGGGTGTCGTGCGCCCCAAAATCAGCAGGCGGCGCAATACCACTTCCCGACTGACTGAAAATCGGCTGGATAGGGCTTCCAGTTCATTCATGTCCCAAGAATGGCTATGCTGGTGCGGCAATTCACCCAGCAGCGCATCGACAGGCACCAGCACATTGCCAGCCACGGCGTTGCAAAAGGCTTCGATACGGGCATCGGGCGATCCGTTATCCACCTGAACCAAATCGCAAACACCGCTCTGCCGCAGGAGCAGGTGGGTGAACTCGTGCAGCAGGGTGAACAAGCGCCCCGCGTGTGCCTCGCCGCCATTCAGAATGATGATGGGCAGCACGTCTGCGGGGAGTGAAACGCCGCGCATTTCTTCAGAGGTAATCCGGCTGACCTCAAAAACCAGAACTGATTTGGCTTCAACGGCTGTCTTCCATGCTTTCAGCGCGTCCTCTGTGTGGCGAAATCCGTGTTGACGTTCTAACGTGATGCCGAGCAGCGCGCGTACACGGGCAGCAACGGCTTCTGGCGCTTCGTCGGCAGTAGCCCGATGAGTAAAGGCAGGGACAGGTTCTTCCAGCGTTTGGGCAAGTTCAAGTGCGTCGTCACGCCGCAGGCGCGCCTGACGTATTTCATTGTTGAGGCGTGGCACATAAGGCCGCTGCATGACACCCGGCTGAAGCCGGAAATCATGAACTTCGGGCTGCCTTTCCGGTGCTTCCTCAAGAAAAAACACGGCCAAGGGACGCTTGTAGATGTTTGCTGCTTTCCTTAATAGCGCGAAGGACGGCGCAATTTTTCCATCTTCAATTTCAGATAGTTTTCCCGGATTGATTGCCAGCTTGACCGCCGCCGCATCAAGCGGATAGCCCGTCGTCTCGCGTGCCCACACGAGAAGTTTCGGGTTGATCGGTACATCAATGCTAGCGGCCATTTTTAAAAAGTCGGGGGCGGAAGAGTGAATCATTCTACCTTTACACCCCAGTTTCGCGATACTTCTATTCTCTGGTTTGCGCATTTGGCACGACTATCAATTAGTACCGCCAAATTGTTTGCCGGGTAGCTGACAGTCACCAGGGGCCACTGTGTGTCGGTAACTGTCGCCCGTTGTTCAAAGAAGCAGACGCTCCCAGCCGATGAAATCTGATTGCATGCGAGCGGCGGCTATGGCCGATTCTCTGTCAGGTTGGTATCAGCCGCCGCTTGTCGGCCTTATGGAGCGCGGCACATAAGGCCGATTATGTAGACCGCTCGATTATGTGGACTGTTTGGTGAGGCATGGCATGGATGCCCCGTGTAATCTGGGATTTCGGCGATTGATGTAACGGCAAGCTCGACATAATTTCAATGATCGTCTTAAGTGGCAGTCCCACTTAAGGAGGTCATTATGAAACCTATCACTTCGCACCGGGCTACGCCGAAGGCTCGGTCATCTGAATCATTCTCGGCACACATTACTGACGAACTACGCCGTTACGATGAACATCTGCGCGACGTAAGAGGTTTGGCGGCCAGTACGCGCAAGGATCGCCTTTACGTCGCGGGCATCCTGCTGCGACAGAAGTTCAAGAGGCGCGCCGTCGA
>Ga0307375_10001017_pt1 | contig 31975 bp, 30 predicted proteins | sample TR1MG_FD_202531 | JGI IMG/M metagenome (GOLD analysis project Ga0307375, IMG submission 202531) | Soil microbial communities from Risofladan, Vaasa, Finland - TR-1 | ecosystem: Environmental > Terrestrial > Soil > Coastal area > Acid sulfate soil | place: Finland: Risofladan, Vaasa | collected... | reverse complement strand
AAGCCCCAGGGGGCGCGAACCCCTGAGGCTTGGAATACATTAGCCGAAGGCCTCGCGAAGCGTTAAGCGAAATAGACAGCGGTCGCCTAATCGGCGCCCGCATCGGCGCTCCCGTTCGAATCCCCTACTATCGCTTTAGCGAAAAAACGAAAACGGCTTCCCAATTAAAGGGTAGCCGCTGTTGTCGTGGAGAATGGGGGATTCGCCCTGCGCTCGTCGGCGTCCTGCCGACCCGCTCCGGGCCGCCTCGGCGCCTCGCGCCGCTTCCATGCGGCGCGCCCTCGCTATGCGCTCGGGTCGGCGCCTCTGTTCGAATCCCCTATTCGTCTAGGGATGAAAAAAGCCGCCTGATCGGCGGCTTTTTTCTCCGGTTGGAGAATAGGGGATTCGAACCCCTGACCTATAGATTGCGAATCTATGTAACTCTATATGCCACAATGGATTACAGTTGTAAAGTGCTGATGTAACTAGGACTTATGAGGGCGACTCTTGCTTGGAGTTGGTTGGAGTGGGTCCTGGTAGTTACACTCGGGGCCACTTTTTAGTCGCAGTTTTAGTTACAGTACAGAGGTTCTACTCAGAATGCCCCTTTATGCAAATTGATAATTGCATTGACAAAATGCATAGATGCAGTAGTCTATCCTTATGGTCCCACGGTATGCGTCGAATACACTAAAGCGACTCGCAAAGGGCTTCCCGGTGCTCTGCGTCACCGGCCCCCGGCAATCGGGCAAGACCACTTTGGCGCGAGCAACCTTCCCCGACAAGCCATACCTATCCCTCGAAGATCCCGATATTGCCCGCCTCGCGCGGGAAGACCCCCGAGGGCTTCTCGGCGGCTACCGCGATGGCCTTATCCTCGATGAGGCGCAGACGGTCCCCGAGATATTCGCCTACCTGAAAACAGCGGTAGATGCCAATCCTAGGCCGGGTACTTATGTCGTAACAGGCTCTCAGCAGTTCGGGCTGCTGTCGGGGGTAACCGAGTCTCTCGCGGGAAGAGCTGCATTCCTCAGCCTGCTACCCTTTGCCACCTCCGAGCTCAGTGCCTCGAAGATGCTGGCAGCCGACCCCTTCGAGGCGATCGTGAAGGGCTTCTATCCGCCCCTCTATGACCGTGAGGTCAGCCCTTACGACTGGTACACGAACTATATTGCGTCCTATGTTGAGCGCGATGTGCGATCCATCATTAACGTCAAGGACCTCGGGCAATTCCAGGTATTCGTGAAGATGTGCGCCGCGCGAGTGGGGCAGCTCCTCAACCTAAGCGCCCTCGCTCTCGATTGTGGACTGACCCACAACACTGCCCGCGCCTGGCTTTCGGTACTAGAGACGAGCGGAATCGTGTACCTTCTCAGGCCATACCACGCGAACTTCGGAAAACGCCTGGTTAAGAGCCCCAAGCTCTACTTCATCGACACGGGCTTAGCCGCTCGGCTCCTGGGCATCAGGACGCCCGAGGAGCTCTTTATCCATCCCAATCGGGGCAACCTCTTCGAGTCCTTCGTCGTGGCGGAGCTCCTCAAGAGCCGATACAACAAAGGTCTGGATCCCGATATCTATTTCTGGCGAGACAGCGCTGGAGACGAAGTCGACATCGTGTTCCCCGACGGCAAGAGCCTAAGGGCTATGGAGATAAAATCGGGGAAAACCTTCGTTCCAGAGCTCGCGACCGGACTCGAGGCGTGGATGCGGTATTCAGGCGCTCGCCCTGAGGACTGTCGCCTCGCCTATGCGGGGGAGAGAGAGCTCCAGTGGAAGGGGCTATCGGTTGTACCTTGGACAAGTGTCGACGGGATCGTCTCTGAGTGAGAGTGGCCTCAGGCCTGGGCTGCATCGCCAACCGCTTTGGGATGCTTCCGGGCACGTACCCTGATTGGTAGCTTGGCATCTTGAAGCTTTCGGCCAAGCTCATCATCCCGAGCGAGCAGGTCAAGATCCTTCTCTAGGCCGAGGACGAAAAGCACCTGGACATAAGTAGCCATCGAGACTGACCCGGAGCCGTTCTCGAGGCTGCTCAGGGTCTGCCTGCTGATACCCGCCCGCTCGGCGACCATCTCGGCGCTGAGCTCGCGGCGGAGGCGCGCCAAGCGGAGGTTTTCCCCCAGCGATGTGAGTCTGCGCTGAACCAAGGGTAGTAGGACTGTAGTCGTCTTGGCCATTACGTATGTAATAATATACCTAATACGCCTATATGACTAATATATTAGACGTTATTTTAGGTATACAGGAACGGACATGTGGGAATCAGCGACCAAACTAAAGTACGACCTTAGAAAAGTCGGACGACGAAGGTACACCACAGTTGCCCACAAGTGTGGTGCGTTAACAACAATATCAGGTAAACAGGCAGGACCTCGATAAAAGAGAAGCCCCAGGGGGCGTGAACCTCCTGGGGCTTCTGTACGTTGGACGACCTATACTGCGGACGCGTACTCGGCAGTCTCGATTATAATGTCGGCCCTGGAGAGAGCTGACGCATCCATGGCCGGCTTGTCGGCGAGGGCGATGGCTGCCTGGGCGGCAAGCTCGGCTTCCATCTGTTCGAAGACACGATACACGTAGCGGGACTCGTCCCGGTCCCGGAGGGCCACGAGCCGGAGCACCGATCCATGGGCGCGAAGGTGGCGCATCGAGGAGCGGAACTCGTAGACCTGGTCAAGCTGGGCCTGGGTGACAGGGTGCGAGAACTTGCGCTCCACGAAGTCCGGGTTCCGGGCGAACTCCTTGAAGTCCTCGGGCGTGAGCGTGATGAGCGCATGCTCGACGGCAAGCGAGTCGCCCTTGTGGGTCTGGATGGCGCGTTCGACATGCTCCATCTGCCGGAAGAAGCCCTCCGAGTCATGGTCGGGAAGATCGGCGATGAGGTAGTGGTAGCGGATGAGCGCGCGGCCTGTCTTCGCATACTTGTAGATCTCGGGGCCTATGCCCAGGCGCGCTTCGGCGTAGTCCTGGAGGTTGTGGTAGCCCAGAGCCTGCCACTGCTGGATGAGCGCGGGCTCGTTGTGAAGGCGGTAAGCGAGGATGCAGACCGCCCGCTTGTGCTCGGCGAGTGAGGTGACGGCCGCGGTGATGCGCTCCTCGGCCTCGAAGACCGAGGTCACCTTCCCAAGTCCGTCGGCAAAGTTGACCGAGTCGTTCGGGTCGAACGCCCTGCGCGGCGTGCGGGCATCGACCTCGCGCTCAAGGCTCTCCCGGTAGGAGACGAGCCTTGAGGGCAGCTCATCGAGGAACTCAGCTCTGCCCTGGGGCGCCTCGGCAATGAAGGGTACCATCCTGGATTGGAAGGTGCGGATGACGAACTTCTCCTCGTCGGAGAGCTCGGCGACCTCGGCATCGATCTCGGCCTGACGAGCGGCGATGGTCTTGCGGCGTTCGGCCGCGCGAGCCTTGGCGGCCGCCTTGCGCGCTTCGGTCTTGGCCTTCTCTTCCGCGGTCTCTTCGGGCGTGGTCGCGTCTTGAGCGCTTGAACTGGTCGGCGCGGTGTACTTGGCCCACTGCGCGAACTCACGGCTTGAGTCATCACGGAAGTGGAGGAGCGCCTGGCGCTGGTCGTGGCGGACAACGGCCTCGGTGAGGTCGAGGAGCTTCGTGCGGTTCTGTGCGACGAAGTCAAGCGTGAGGCCGGGGATGCCGCCTGTGCCGCCCAAGAGGAGGAACTTCTTGTCCTCGAAGGTCGATCCCTCCTTGTAGAGGTTAGAGAGCTCAGAGGCCGAGAACCTGAGGCGGGGGGATGCGTAGGTGAAGTACTCCTCCCGAGAGCTCTGGCGCGTAAAGCCGTCGTGCTGAGCGAAGAGCGCCTTGTCCACGATGATGTAGATCATGAACGCGATGCCGAGCCAACCCATGGCCGAACGGGCGCGGTAGCCCGAAATGAAGCCCTCGATCACAGGGACGGACGCGACGAAGACAGCCTTGCGAGTCTCGCCGTTCTGTCCGAGGACGAGCTCGGTGAGGAGCTTGTCCTTGGCGGTATCAAGCTGGCGCTGCTCCTCGGCCGAGAGAGCGGCGTCGAGGGCCGGGAAGTCCTTGGGCAGGTGGTGGCGAAGGATGCCAACGAGATTGAGGGCATCGTCTTGGGTCGGTAGCTTCATAAGGTCTCCTATGCACCGTGTAGGCGCCCGTGATGGTGTCGGGCCATGCAGTCCCGACGTGGAAGCTCCCTTCAGTGGGAGTCCACGTCGTCACCATACGGCTATTAGGAGAAAACCTTCCTGGAGCACCGTGGGAGTAACTCGGGAGGAAGGGAGCTAGGCGGGGATCAGTCCTCGTTCATGATGAGGTCATTGAAGAGGTCGAGCATCTCGAAATCCATGTACCGGCATTGGTTGCGGATGCCTTCGCCGACGCCACGGATGGTGTTGACGCTGTAGTATCCACCGATTAGGTCCTCGGTGGTCTTTAGGGGCTTGTAGGCCTTCCTATCCTTATCGTCCTTGCCCAGGTTCTGATTGTGCGCCTGATTGGCGTGCACGGTCTCGACCGCATCGTAGAAGGTCTCGACCGAGTCCTTGGCCTCTTGGGTGTGGCGGTAGAGGAGCTTCGTGTAGTTCTTGTCCGACAGGGGGCGCGGAAGCGAGAATGAGAAGGTGTGGAGAACAGCAGCGGCGACGGTAGTCCGCTGCTCGGCCGAGTTGGGGTTCTTCTTGCTGCCAAGGTTGAGGATATTGAGGTTGCTCGCCAGGGTGAACATCGTCGCCGCCGAATGGATATCGCCCTGCCATACGATGGAGAGCCTGGAGCCCGGGAAGTGGCTGGTGCGACCCGATAGCCGATTGCGGAACAGGCGGGCATTCTCCTCGGTGAGGTAGCCGTGCTCGACAAGGGCGTCGGCGAGATGGGCGGGCGTGATCTTGCATTGGGCGTTGGCCTCGATGAGGATCTCGGGGAGCTCCGGGACAACAAGATCGGCGGAGCCATCACCGGCAGCGTCGTAGACGCTCTCCTCGTCCTTGGGGGCGTAGTAGCGGAAGAACTCGATCACCGATATGAAGGTCTCAAGCTGGTCGGGGTCGAGCTGATCGTCCGATTCCATCATGGCGTTGATCGAGGCCAAGGCCCCTTCGGCGAACTCTGCTGCCTTCGCTCGGCGATCTTCCGGCGAGAGACACCTTAAGAACTGGTCCACGTAGTAGGACGGGTCCTTCGGCTGGTAGAGGCCCGCTTGCTTCTGATTCATGAGGCACGAGAGCTTGTACTGCTCCTCTTCGATCTGGGCATAGGGAGCGCTCTCCTGGACGAGGTGCTCAATGCGGCGGCTTGTCTCGATGATCTCGGCGTCGAAGGCGCCAGCCTGACTGACGTTGCTCATATAGGAATCCTAGCATATCCGGGACTCAGGCGACACGCCCGCAAGGCTGGGCAGGCCTAGAGATACTGGAGATGTGGGCATAATTGGCGTACCATCTGAAACGCTTGAACTGATTCCCCGCGTACGCAGGCCTCAATCGGTAGAAGAATGGCAGGATACAGGCCGCGATAGACTCGATAGCAAGTACAAAGTGCCCCCTCTCCGTGTAACTTTGCCCTGAAAGGGTGTCGCGGTATCGACCATCGAGCCATCTCGGGCGCTTGAAACGTCCCCGATAGATGCCCGTAGGAGCGCTATAGATCGTCTGGAAGGCGCGCAATGGGGAATCCCTATAGCTTTACTCCATGACAGGGTAGCCCCGCGAGGATGGCCCAAAAGAATGGCCCGCCTCAGGGATGAAGCGGGCCATTCTGATCTGGCGAGTATGCCGGATCAGTTGCTACTTGAGGAAGCTGTAACGGGAAGAGAGGTACATGGCCCAGGGCTCGAGCTCCTGGTAGTCCTTGATGGGCGCGGCCTTGAAGAGGTCCTCGACGGGGAGAGCCATGAACGAGGACGGATCGACGAGGAGATGCTGCCAGACCTCGTAGGCATCGTGACCGAGCTCGCGGAAGCGCGGCGAGGTGACGGCGCGGAGCTCGCGGTTACCCTGGGCGTAGACGTGAACGACAATGACCCGGTCCACGTCGGGGATGCCGGTCTCAATGATTCTCGTCGCGAAGAGCTGTTGTCGCAACAATTGGTAGAATGGCTCAAACAGGAAGTCCTCGACACGCGGGGTGACGGCGAGATCGACGGGCGAGTTGCCCGCGTAGAAGAAGTCCCGGTACGGCGCGACCCGGTCCGAGCCGTCAGTACGGAATCTCTTGTACGACACGCCATAGCTTTCGCTGTACTTCGTCTCGATGAGGAGCATGACATGGCGGCCGTCGGTGGTCTCGTACATGAGGGCAACATCTATCGAGGTGTTGCCAAGACCGCGAAGGCGGTCGGCGCCGAGCTTCGGACTCTCGCCCAAGTAGTTGAAGGGGCCTATCCACTCGAAGCTGACATAGAGGTCGTCCTCTACGGGAAGCATATGGGAGAGGTCGGGGAAGTGCGGACGAAGGAACGCGGCGAGGGCCTCGGGGCGATGGATGAAGGGGAAGAACAGGTTGACCGCGAAGACCTGCGAACTGCACAGGTGGTTCGACGGCAGGCCCTGGAGAGCCGAGCTGTGCCAGAAGATGCCACGGCTTGCGAAGGTATCAAGGGCCTCGTCACGAATCTCGTGGAAGAGGTTGAAGCTGGCGAACTGCAAGGGCAGGCAGAACGGGTACAGTTTCGAGCGATAGAGGCCGGGGCTCTTCGCAAGGCGCGGGAGCGCATGGGTCTGGAGCTTCCAGCTCGTCTGAAGCTTCTTCTCGGATGCTAGGAATGTCATTGGGTAACCTCGTGTGGGATAGGCGTTAGGCGCTCGCTGCAGCGCTAGTGTTGCGAACGACCTTCTCGGAATAGCTGATCATCTTCAAGACGCCATGGCGGTCGCGGGACTGCTTGGCCTTTTCAAAGATCCAATCACGGTGGCGTTCGGTGAATGCCATGTTGTTGTCGTCGAGGTAGTGCTCAAGACGCACAAGAAGCGCGTCCTGGGGCTCGTCGGGGTATGGGTCTTGGTAGTCGTAGAATCGGATCGTCGGGGCTGCCGATGAAGGCATAGCCGCCGAAGCCAAAGCCTCGGGTTGCAGCGGTGGCTCGTCTAGAGTGCTTGAAACCTTAGGCGACGGAGCAGACTCAGAAGTAGCAGCCTCGGGTTGGGCCCCTGGGAGCGGAGAGAGCACGGAAGCAGGAGAGAGAGCCTCACCGTCAGGGAGCTCCGAGGCGTCATAAGGAAGACCACCGAGCTCGTCGGGGAACGCAAGACGGAAAGCCTGGCTTATGCAGACCTTCTTGAGCTGGAAACGGGGCATCTTGGACCAGAATGACGTGAGCGAACCCGCCTTCGTACGCTGGACTGCTTCGGACCAGTAGACCTCATGAGTGAATGGCTGGCTCCAGTCGCGACGGTGAATCTCGACAAGGGCCTTCATGGTGTCGCCCGTGCCTTCGACCCATGCCTTCCAACCATCGAGCTTACCGGTGCGCTCAGCGCGCTTCAAATAGACTTCATAGCCCGTGATAAGGCTAAGGTGCCGATACTCACCTTCACCGTACGCCGCGACGTGTATCTCGCGCTTGAAGGGGTTGAGACGGAAGGCCTGAGCGACCTCGATGAACTGGAGCTTCTCTTCTTGGGTAAGTTGGCTCGCGAGGCCAAAGGCAGTGAGGTAGTCGAGAAGGGTCTGCTTCTGAACCTCAGTGGTGGGAAGGGGCGGCTCCTCATGGGGTAGGGCAGGAAAGGCCGATACTTGGGACATTGGAGACCTCCTGAAAGATGGGATCTCCAATATCTATAGAATCCATGTCCGCCGCTTATGCAATGAAATCTTCCCGATTCTAGTCTACTCTTGCCGACTAAAGACTACTATGGCATACTAGCCATCGTATTTGCCCCTCAGGTTCGCAGACAAGGGTGAAGAGGAGTATTGAGTACATGGCAGAACCATGGGTGTCAGTAGATGAAGTCGCAGTCCACCTTGGGGTGGTCAAGGACTCAGTGTATCGATGGATCGAAAATAAGGCACTGCCAGCTCATAAAGTTGGACGACTCTGGAAATTCAAATTGAGCGAAATAGACCAGTGGGTTAAGGCCGGCAAGGCCAACGCCTCAGATTCTCAGGAGAAATAACTCATGGCACTCAAGAAATCCGACCTCTACTCCTCGATCTGGGCATCGTGCGACGAGCTCCGTGGCGGTATGGATGCCAGTCAATACAAGGACTACGTCCTGTTCATGCTGTTTATAAAATACATCTCCGATAAGTATGGCAACAGTAGCGACTTCGCCCCGCCGGTCACGATCCCCAAGGGGGCAAGCTTCAAGGACATGATCGCGCTCAAGGGCAAAAGCGATATCGGCGACAAGATCAACACCCAGGTTATTGCCCCGCTCGTCAAGGCCAACTCCAGTCTGGCTCGAAGTGACTTCCCTGACTTTAATGACCCAAACAAGCTGGGAGAGGGGCAGGCGATGGTCGATCGCCTCACCAACCTGATCAGTATCTTCCAGAAGCCGGAGCTCGACTTCTCGCAGAACCGTGCTGACCACGACGACATCCTTGGCGACGCATACGAATACCTGATGCGACACTTCGCCACCGAGAGCGGCAAAAGCAAAGGCCAGTTCTACACCCCCGCCGAGGTCAGCCGAGTTATCGCTATGGTGATCGGGATATCACCGAAAAACACAAAGGCGTCCACCACCGCCTATGATCCGACTTGCGGCTCGGGCTCCTTGCTCCTGAAAGTGGCCGCCCAAGCTGGTAAGCCTATTACGCTGGAGGGGCAGGAGAAAGACGTGAGCACCGCGGGCTTAGCCCGCATGAACATGATCCTGCACGACTTCCCCACGGCCAGCATCCTCTCAGGCAATACCCTGGCTTCACCCAAGTTCAAGGACGGCGAGAATCTCCGTGCCTACGATTATGTCGTGGCCAATCCACCCTTCTCAGACAAGACCTGGACCATCGGCCTAACGCTGTCGAAGGACTCCTACCAACGCTTCACCTGGGGTGAGCCTCCTGCCAAGAAGGGCGACTACGCATACCTCCTGCATATCATCCGCTCAATGAAGGGCACTGGCAAAGCTGCCTGCATTCTGCCCCTCGGGGTACTATTCCGCAGTAATGCCGAGGCCATGATCCGGGAGAAGCTCGTGCGCTCGGGCTATCTAAAAGGCATCATCGGCCTACCCGCCAATCTCTTCTTCGGTACTAGCATCCCAGCCTGTATCGTAGTGCTCGATAAAGAAAATGCTGCTAGTCGCAAGGGCATATTCATGATCGATGCGTCTAAAGGATACAAAAAGGACGGTCCCAAGAACCGGCTGCGCGAGCAGGACATCCACCGTATTGTCGACACCTTCACAAAGCAGATCAGCGTTCCTCGATACTCCCGAATGGTAAGTGTAGCCGAGATCGCGAATCCTAAGAACGACTTCAACCTCAACCTGTCGAGCTACATTGATAGCACTGAGCCAGAGGACATCCATGACATCGATGGTCATCTTCGTGGTGGGATTCCAGAACGTGATCTTGACGAATTAAGTGCTTACTGGAAAGTCCTCCCAAGCATGCGTACGGTGCTGTTCGCGTCGGCGGGCCGTCCAGGCTATACGCGCCTGAGGCTACCGATTGGCGATATAAAGATCACTATTCTAAGCCACGTTGAGTTCGCTACATTTCAGAAAAAAGCGACGAAGGGATATAAAGAATGGTGTGAAACTACCACCTCGCATCTCACCGGCTTTGGTAAAGGTGGTCGCCCTAAGGCTCTGATCGAGACCATCGCCGAAGATATCCTTGCTGCATTCCGCCAAGTTCCGCTGGTGGACGCCTACGACATCTATCAGCACCTCATGGATTATTGGGCCGAGACTATGCAGGACGATTGTTACCTCATTGCCGCCGACGGATGGGTAAAGGGGGCCCAACCGCGCGAGATCCTTCAAGTCAAGAACAAGGACAATAAGCTTATCTGGCCTGAACCGCACGACTACCTGAGAGGCAAACAGCGCTTCAAGTCCGACCTTATTCCAGCGCCGATTCTCGTCGACCGCTACTTCAGTACCGAACGCGATATCATCGAAGCGCTTGACTGCCAACTTGCTGCGCTAGAGCAACAGCTCGACGAGATGCGCGAAGAAAACGGCGGCGAGGAAGGATTGCTTAGCGAGGTGATTGAAGGCGGTGGAGACAAGCAGAAGATAGCTACGAAAGCAGTGAAGACTCGGCTCAAGGAAATCGGCAAAAATCCACTCTACGACGACGAGCGCGTTGTGCTCGAGGCTTACGCTGACGTGCTCGATCAGCAGGTGGAGGCCAAGGTCAAGCGCAAGACCGCTCAGGAGGATCTTGATAAAAAGGTAGACGTTAAGTATCGCAAGCTCGCTGCGGAGGAAATCAAGACACTCGTGGTGGACGACAAGTGGATGGGGCATCTGAACGCTGCTGTACAGGGCGAGCTCGATCGCGTATCACAGACCCTCACCAGCCGTATCCGTGAATTGGCTGAGCGCTATGCTACAACGTTGCCCGATCTGGAGCGAGAGCTCGATGTGCTTCAAGCTAAGGTTCAGAAGCACCTAAAGAAGATGGGGGCGCTATGGAAGTGAAGCCCGAATACAAACGCACTGAAGTGGGGGTCATCCCAGAGGAGTGGAAGGTCGAGCAGTTGGGGCGACTAGCAGACTTCGTGACCAGCGGGTCGCGAGGCTGGGCGCAGTTCTATGCCGATACCGGGGCGTTGTTCATTCGTAGCCAAAATGTGCGGGATGGACGACTCTCCTTTGATGAGGTGCAATACGTTTCTCCTCCTTCTGGAGCAGAGGGCAATCGCACTAAAGCTATGCTGAACGACCTGTTGATCACAATCACTGGTAACAGCGTCGGCAATGTTGCGATGGTGGACCAAGTCTTCGACAAAGCGTACATCAGCCAGCATGTCGGACTGGTCCGTCTCAAGGAGCCTGACACAGCTGACTACATCTGTCGCTATCTTTCTCCAAACTCGCCGGGAAACCCTCAGATTGCGGGAAGTCAATCAGGGCAGAGCAAGCCGGGTCTGAATCTTCAAGACCTTCGCGATTTCCGGATCGCACTTCCTACGACTGATGAGGAACTGCAAGCCATCGTAGAGGTATTGAGCGATGTGGATGCGCTAATGAATGCGCTAGATCGGCTCATTGCCAAAAAGCGCGACCTCAAGCGTGCTGCTATGAAACAGCTACTAACAGGAAATATTCGACTCCCAGGCTTCCTGGGTAAGTGGGAGGTCCAAGCATTAGCCGATGTTGCAGACGTCACGAAGGGGACACAACTGCAAAGTAGCGAGACCGACAATGAGGGCCAGTTCCCACATTTCAACGGAGGCATCAGTCCGTCAAGCTATACCGATAAGTCGAATACAGCTGCCCATACAATTGCTATTAGTGAGGGCGGCAATTCCTGCGGTTATGTTCAGTTCATTTCAGAACGGTTTTGGTGTGGCGGGCATTGCTACACAATTGTACCGAAGGGCGTCGACAACCGGTTCCTATACCATATGCTCAAAGCGCAGCAAACGGCCATAATGGGGCTTCGTGTTGGATCAGGCTTACCAAATGTACAGAAGACCTCGCTCAAGGCTTTCAAGCTAAATCTCCCTTTGGATCCAGACGAACAGGCAGGTATTGCCGAGGTGCTCTCCGACATGGACGCCGAACTAACAGCGATCGAAGCCCAACGTGACAAAACTAGTAATCTCAAGCTGGCAATGATTCAGGAGCTACTTACTGGGAAGACAAGACTAATGTAATAAGGAGTTCTGCGATGAGTGACATCTCTCAGGAGATTATCGGCTGGCTACACCAACAGCCGGATTGGCTCCAGGATACAGCGGAGAGGCTTCACGATTCAGGCTCACTTTCCGAAGCCGACATCGATCAGTTGGTTGCTCGCCTGAAATCTGAAGAAGGGCAAAAGGTCACAACATCGCGAAGATTCGAGAGCTTGGACAGCGCTTCTCAGAGTGCAGCAGAGCTTCGGCTACTGAGTCTTGGGGACATCAAGGGGATTGAGAGTCTAGCTCCCCGAAGACCGCTGGACTTCGGCGCGGGCAATCTAGTAGTTGTATATGGTCCTAATGGTTCTGGTAAATCCAGCTACACGCGAATTCTGAAAAAAGCCTGTGGGAAGCCCTTGGCCAAGGAGCTAAAACCCCACGCGTTCCAGGCTCCTCCCTCTGAAAGGACATGTACGATTCGATATAAAGTAGCTGGGGCTGAGCTGACCGTACTATGGTCGCCGACGGGCGCTGCGCTTCTAGATCTCCAGGCCGTAGACTTCTTCGATGCGGACGCGGCAGCCTTCTACTTGAGCAAGGAGACGGAAGCATCCTACACACCGCCTATGGTTGCCCTGTTTGAGGGGCTGGCCGAGGCTTGCAACCGTGTGAAGGCTAAGCTACTAGCAGAGCAAGCCCCACTGGTCAGCGCACTCCCGGCGCTGCCACCGGGATATGTGGGAACGAGGGCTGGGGCCGCTTACCAGGGATTGAACGCCGACATCTCCATAACAGATCTCCAACGCTTGACTACATGGACTGATGCTGATCAGGTGGCTCTCGACCAGCTGGCCGAACGACTGAAGGTCGCTGATCCAGACCTTGCCGCTAGGCAGAAACGGGCTACCAAGGCACAGATTGATGGGTTGGTGGAGGGGTTGGAAAGCGCAGGGACGGCCCTTAGCCAGGATTCAATCCAGGCTATACGAGATGCCAGCGGAGAGGCCGATAAAAAACGGAAAGTTGCTACTGAGGCTGCCAGGGCCTGCGCCGAGTCTTCCAAGCTGGATGGCATTGGTACGGAGACCTGGAACACACTCTGGAAAGCCGCACGGCAGTATTCCCAGACGCCTTACCCAGGTCAAGACTTCCCGGTTACCAACCCTGGGTCCCGGTGCCTACTGTGCCATCAGGAGCTATCCAACGAAGCCCAGCAGCGCTTGCGCGAATTCGAAACCTTCGTTCAAGGCTTGGTGGAATCCGAAGCGAAAGATGCAGAAAGTCATTATGAAGCATTGCTGGAAGGCCTTCCCCTGGTCTTGTCCGAGGATGAGATCCAAACACGCAGCGAGGCCGCTGGAATTGCTCAAGATCCGCGACTGAAAGCGCTCAACGCCTTCTGGGCGAGTGTAGCAAAGGCATGCGATGGCTTGAGGTCTGGAGAAAATGAAAGCACAGTCACCCCGGTAGTCCTACCAGGTGACTTCATTAAAGCATTGAAGACTAGATCCGCCGCCTTGGAACTAGAGGCACAACAGTATGATGCGGATGCCAAGACCTTCGACCGCTCATTGGCACAGAGCCAAGAGAATGAGCAAAAGGCACGAAAATGGATCACCCAGCAGTCTGCTGCTATACAAAAGGAAATCGATCGTCTGAAGAAGGTCAAGACCATTGAAGACCTGATTCGCTTTGCCAACTCGCGTAACATTTCGTTGAAGGCTGGAGAGATTGCGGAGAAGGTCATCACCGTAGCCTATGTGGAACGCTTCAACGCCGAGCTCAAATCACTTGGAGCAGCGCATATCCGTGTGGAATTGGTGAAGACTCGAGCTGCGCATGGCAAGGCGCTACACCAACTCCGTCTTAAGGGGGCTACTTCCACCCAGACTGTTCCGGAGTCCGTGCTGAGTGATGGCGAACGCCGCATCGTCTCGTTGGCTGCCTTCCTTGCGGACGTGGCGGAGAAACCTTATGCCGCACCTTTCGTCCTTGATGACCCAATCTCTTCCCTCGATCACGACTTCGAATGGCAGGTGGCGCAACGCCTAGCGGAATTGGCAAAGGATCGGCAGGTGCTTGTCTTCACACATCGCCTATCGTTGTACGGGGCAATGGAAGACGCTGCAAAGAAGTACGGCGATGATTGGCGCAAGGCCCATCTGGAGAAGCGCTACATCGAATCCTTCGGTGGCGCATCAGGCCACCCTGCAGATGAAGCAGTATGGAATGCCACCACGAAGAAAGCCAATAACATTCTCCTCACACGGCTAGGTGATGCTATCAGAGCAGCAACGACGGGCGGAGGTGATGTCTATCGCCTTCATGCCCAGGGCATATGTTCGGACTTCCGTAAGCTACTGGAACGAACAGTAGAAGATGACCTCTTGAGCGGAGTTGTCAGACGCCATCGGCGAAGCGTTACAACCGACAATCTCCTTGGGAAGCTACCCCTCATTACTCCCGAGGACTGCGCATTCATCGATGACATGATGACGAAATACTCATGCTACGAACACAGTCAATCCCAGGAAACCCCAATATTCCTGCCCGCCGAGCCAGAACTTCGTGCTGATCTTGAGGGATTGAGAGATTGGCGAGAAGGGTTCAATCAACGAGGTAGTACCAATGCCTGAACAATCCCGCTCCGAGCGCAAGACGCAGAACCGCGTTATCAACCTGTTCACTGACCCGGCGTGTCCCGGCGGTCTAGGCTACCGCTACCTCGGCGAGTGGAACAAACGCGAAAACAACCGCGCTATCGAGACTGCCCTCCTGCGCGACAATCTTGCCGCGCGCGGCTACTCGCCCGTACACATCTCGGCTGCGCTTCAGAAACTTGAGACTGCTGCCGACTCGACGGGCATCACGCTCTACCAGGCGAACCTGCGCACTTATCAGCTCCTGCGCTACGGCGTACCAGTGCAGATCGCCGCAGGGAAGGCACACGAAACGGTACACCTAGTAGATTGGGATCACCTCGAACGCAATGACTTCGGCCTAGCCGAGGAAGTTACCCTTCGTGGCGGCTATGAAAGGCGGCCGGATCTTGTTATCTACATAAACGGCATCGCTATCGGAGTGATCGAGCTTAAGCGCAGTTCAGTGGAAGTGGCGGATGGCGTACGCCAGCTCATTACCAATCAGGAGGAGATATTCAACAAGGGCTTCTTCAGCACAGTACAACTTGTCTTCGCCGGAAGTGATTCGCAAGGCTTGCGCTACGGCACTACTGGAACGCCGGAACAGTTCTTCGTCGAGTGGAAGGATGAGATAGGCTTCGATGCTGGGGCTATCCCTGCTGCCGGAGCGCTGCTCGACAGGCCCCTTGCACAGCTCTGTGCGAAAGATCGGCTCTTGGACCTCGTCAGAAACTTCATCATCTTCGACGCTGGCCAGAAAAAGGTACCTCGTCCGCATCAGTTCTTCGCTGTGAAGGCTGCGCAGGAGCGTATCCGTCAGCGGGAAGGCGGTGTTATCTGGCATACCCAGGGCTCTGGCAAGAGTATTCTGATGGTGCTTATTGCCAAGTGGCTCTTGGAACATGAAAGCGAGGCCCGTATCCTCGTCGTCACCGATCGCGATGAGCTCGACAAGCAGATCGAAGGGGTGATGAAGAATGCTGGGGTAATAGGCACGGATTCACCCTCGCCGCGTATTACTTCACGAGCGGAGTTCATAGATAAGCTCGGGTCGGTGACAACCAGGCTCATGTGCGCTCTCATCCACAAGTTCGAGCCTGATCTCAGCGGCGCGCCCCCGCCCATCCGTGGGAGCTTCTATGTGTTCGTAGACGAATGCCACCGAACCCAAGGTGGTGATATGAACAAACAGATGAAGCGCTGGCTGGAAAGCGCCATCTTCATCGGCTTCACCGGAACGCCCCTCCTGCGCAAGGACAGAAAGATGACGCGGGATGTATTCGGCACGTACATCCATACCTACAAATTCCATCAAGCAGTAGCCGATAAGGTAGTGCTCGACCTTAAGTATGAAGCCCGCGACGTGCCCCAACGATTGACACGGACTTCGCAAGCGTCCATAGACAGCTGGTTCGAGCAGAAAACCAGAGGTCTCAACAGCTTCCAAAAGGCAGTCTTGCGAAAGCGCTGGGCGACAATGGAAGAGTTGATGAGCTCGGGTGAGCGAAAGCAGCGGATTATCGCAGATATCATCGAGGACTTTAGCCTGAAGCCTCGACTAAACAGCGATCGCGGAACCGCAATATTGGTGGCGGCTTCGATCTATGATGCATGCCACTACTTCCGGCTGTTCCAGAATACGACTTTCGGACCCTTCTGTGGGGTCATTACCTCCTACGAACCGAACCATAACGCAATATCTCGCGAGCCCGCTAATAGCGATGAGCGCTACAAGTTCGACACATACACCCGGCATGTCCTCAAAGATGGTCAGACCACCAAGCAGTACGAGGATGAGGCGAAACGTCGCTTCATAGCGGAGCCTGCTAACCTGAAGCTTCTTATCGTAGTAAGCAAGCTCCTAACTGGCTTCGATGCTCCGAGCTGCACGTATATCTACCTTGACAACGAACTGCACGACCATAACTTGTTCCAGGCGATCTGCCGAACTAATCGACTTGACGGCGATGACAAGGACTACGGGCATATAGTCGACTTTAAGGAGTTATTCGGCGAAGTGGAGGAAGCAATCGCGGTCTATAGCTCCGATGAACTAGATATCGACGAGGGGAGTGGTGGAGAAAACAATGTCCATCTCAAGAACTGGCTTGACGAAGGTAGGAAACAGCTGGAGGTAGCCCGCGAAGCCATGCGCTACCTATGCGAGCCCGTCATATCGCCACGCGAGGTTGAACAATTCCTGCATTACTTCTGTGGCGACGCTGCCGACCCCAACGCCCTAAATCAGACCGAACCGATGAGAATCTCGTTCTACAAACAGACCGCCACTCTAGTACGCTCTTTCGCCGATATTGCGCAAAACCTGTCTGAAGCAGGCTATTCGGATACTGAAACGGACGCAATTCAAAAGGAGGTCGAGTTCTACAGCGAGATCCGCGCTGCCATCAAGCGACACTCGGGCGAAGAGTTGGATATAAAGCCCTTCGAGGCGGACATGCGCCACCTCATCAATACATACATCCAGGCAGACCCAGCGGCTGACCTCGGCGAGCTTGGTGAACATTCGCTCACAGAGCTCATTATCGAGACCGGCATCCATGACGCTATTGCGAAAAAATTGAATGAGAAGGGAAAGCTGTCTCGGAATGCGATAGCCGAAGGTATCATAAATAACGTTCGAAAGACCATCATCCGTGACCAGCTCACCGATCCTCGGTTCTACGAACACATGTCGAAGCTTCTCGACGACCTTATTCAGCAGAGCCGGGCCGATACAGCGGCCTATGAAGAGTTCCTGCGTAAGGCTGAGGCATTAGTGAAACGACTTGCTGGTAAGCAACCCGACCATGGAGTACCTGCTTCTCTTCATGGCAAGCGGGAGGCTACTGCTATCTACAACAACCTAGCTTCGATCCCCGCTTCGACATTCCGGTACCCAACGGATGATGATCTTAAGGCCGCGCTTGCCCTTCGGTTGGATTGGGTGGTACGGGAGAGCGCTCCTGCAGGCTGGAAGGGCGATGAGACTCGCGAGCGACAAGTGTTGAATGCCCTCTACCCGATCCTTGACCGTGACCGTGAGGCGACGCAAGCTCTCTTCGATATTATCAAGAATCAACCAGGGTACTAATGGACGAAACGATAGAACTCGGCGATATAGTAATTCTCGTCACACGGAAAGACATCAAGCATGTCCACCTTTCGGTATATCCGCCGAATGGGCGCGTAACATTGGTCGCGCCCAAAGGAACACGTTCGGAGGTGGTCCGTGCTTATGCAGCTTCTAGACTCGGCTGGATTCGCAATCAACAGGCAAAACTACGAGCTCAGCCGCGCGAGACACCTCGGCAGTTCATCGAACGCGAGAGTCACTATCTCTGGGGGCGCCGTTACTTGATGTCAGTAGTTGAGAAAGATGAGAAGCCATCGATAAAACTTGACCATCGTAGGATCACGCTTACTGTTCGCCCTGGTAGCTCGCAAGCCAAGAAAGATGCTGTAATGCATGATTGGCACAAGTCCTTGCTGTATGAGGTTGTGCCAGCCATGATCCGGCAGTGGGAGCCAAAGCTCGGAGTCAGGGTATCGGGGTTGTTCCTCCAAAGGATGAAGACCAAATGGGGTGGCTGCAACCACCAAGAGGGAAACATCCGAATCAATACTGAACTCGTGAAAAAACCCAAGGACCTTCTTGAGTACGTCGTCGTACATGAGATGGTCCACCTGATCGAGCCCACGCATAGCGAACGATTCGAGGCACTTATGAACGAGCATTACCCAGCTTGGCGCGAAGCCCGTGCTGAACTCAATGAACTACCTCTAGCTGCAGAGGTATGGAAAGAATAGAGCCTGTCTTATGTAGCAGCAATTCTCAAAATGAAAGGGCGTTAGCATATTGGTCACGGCTAGACAAGGATTTCTGACGAGGCTCATTCCTTTCGCAGTATATCGAGCTTGTCCTTGAACTCGGCGAGGATCTTGGCTGTGATCTCAGGATTGAGTGAGCCGATCTTCTCTGCAATCCCCATGGCTCGCGCATTGGTGACCTGGCCCACTAAAACGAGCTTGAGGAGCATCTCGAGTCCCCAAACCACCTTCCCTCCCTGTCGCTTGCACTCTCTTCGGAGAAGCGTATCATTCGCGATACAGGTCCATCCTTCGGATATCACGAAGTGGAGACAAGCCCTATCGGGACCTGATAAGCCCGGGGCTACAGGTAGCGTGAGAGGTGTCTCAATGATGGTCAGTCCCAAGTCCTTAGCCCGGTCCATCGGCAGCTTGCGGACCTCATAGAGGATGCGAGTCGGCACATAGACGGTGCCCCAATACTTGACAAGTTCGCGGATGACATCCTCATCAGCGGCTACATAATCGATGAGAACGTTCGCATCGCAAATCGCAGCTTCTCGTCTCTTTCGGGGCACTGGTCAGAGCGCCTGCCACGCACGGATAAGGATCCGCATATCGCTTATCGACAGGTTGAGCATCTCCCCAGCGCGGCTCATAGAGATGATCTCTTTCTCATATGCATCCCTGACAAGTCGAGAGAAGCGCTCTTCCATGAGATCGCTGACGTCAAGCTCTTGTGGATCATCATCGGCTACGGGATTGGATTCATCAGCCGAGAGGGATTCGGGCTCGTAATGGCCCTTAAGGTCGTGGTGATACTTCGCCTTGTAGTCTTGGCTGAACTTGATGATGAGATCGGTAAGCGAAGACGCCTTGCCCAGCTGGACCAGTCGGATGAGGAGGGTCTTGTAACTTACCTTAAAGATCTTCTTGACCTTGAGAACCCTATCCACGAAATGGAGGCCCTTAGCCTCGGTCCACTCCTTCTCGAGCGCTTCATCCGGTACAAGGAAGGTTCCTGCGAACAGGTCAGCCTCTCGCTCCTCAATCTCGTTCTCGGACTCATCTGAGTCCTTGTAGGAGGCCTTATGAAGAACTAGGTGACCGAGCTCATGCGCGATGGTGAATAGTTGGCGCTCCACAGGAATGCCCTCCTCAGAATTGATCACAATCCCCGGCCCACCGTCCTCATTACCGATAGAGAGACCAAAGGTCTTCTTGAAACCGAAGGGGCGAATACGGAGCTTGATACCGGCCTGCTCCATCAGCTCAGAGATGTCATAGATAGGAGCTTCTTGCTCGAGCTTGAAAACGCCACGCACTGCCATCGCTGCGGCCTGAGGCTCCTTGCTGGAAATATGCGCCAACCGGTATGCAGGTGCGACCTTTAGTTCCTTCTCTAGGAAGCTGTAGTCTGAAAGCCAGATTGCACTGTCATGACGAAGCTGGTCGCGCTCAGCCTTCTCACGGCCGCTCAGGGTCTTAGCGGTGCGGAAACGGAGCGAGTTGAGCTTGGGTGCATCAGCGAGAAGCTCATCGAAGGGTACGTCGAGCCCTTCGGCAAGCTTGATAAGGGTCGAGGACTTGGGTTCAGACTTGCCGTTGAGGAGATTCGATAAAGCTGCGGTTCCCATTCCCATCTTCGCGGAGAGCTGAGGAATGGTCAGTCCGCGTATCTTCATATGGCGGCGTACATTGTCGCCGATATCCTGGATTCCCATGGAGTTCTCCTTCCTCTATTGAAAATATACCACACTATGTGATACTATGCAAATGGAAATAACAAATAGTCTGAGATTCGTATTGACGATTGCCGAATGAAATGAATATTATAGGGGTGGAAGATACTGTATATTGTGGTCTGCAATGGGGAAGGATACAAGATATCGAGAAAGGCTACGTGGTAGACTAAAAAAATTAACGGCTCATGGATCTGGTACATCCACGAGCCGTTCACGCCGATCCGCACGGATTGGTAATCCTTAGGAGGGGGCGTTGATCGTTAGTCTCATGGTTACTCTAGTCGAGTACCACTAATTGGTCAACTAATCCCCTCCGACTTCGCTCGGAGGTACACATGAAAACGTAAACACCCTCCTATACGTTCGTTAACCGCACAGGGATATCGGAATACCGATTCACACCAAAGCTGCGTAAAAAACGCGTACTGGAGATACATATGCCCAAGTCACAAGATCGAATGGTCCATAAGGCCCCCAACGGGTGGGCAAATAGCAGAAACGGGGCGGAACGCGCGGAAGGAATCTATCCCACTCAGCGCGAGGCAATCGAGGCGGCTCGTCAAAACCTTCAGAATGCTGGAGGCGGTGAGCTGACTATCCAAGGGCGCAACGGTCGCATTAGGGACAAGGATACCATCGCCCCTGGCAACGACCCGTGCCCACCCAAAGACAAGAGATAGGAAGAGCCTGCTCCCATCACTAGGGGCAGGCGTTCGTAATGGAGCTGCTGAAGTGCAGTTCCAAACCCGCGGTAATGCGCGATTGGAGCAACCAGATGAACGAGAACGAAGATATGGAGCAAGTCATTGATATTGAGACTTTCGCCAAAGAAGGGAAAGAGATCCCTACTGGGCCGAAGATCCGATATCAAATCAGAATTGATGGGGAGCGTTATCTCATGGAGAAAAGGCACCCCACGGGGAGGGAACTGCTCATTAAGGCGGGGAAGACTCCGCCCGAGGGCTATCGCCTTGATCAAAAGCTCCGAGGAGGAGCGACGAAGAAGACAGGGCTCGACGAAGTAGTCGATCTCGCGGCTCCCGGAGTCGAGAGATTCATCACGCTTCCCCTCGATCCTACTGAGGGCTGATCATGGAAGAGGCGAGTCTCCGTTGCGTCTTTCCCTTACTGCCGGATGATGCAGAGTACCTAGACGTGCGGGGGCTCGCCTGGGAGACACTCATCGAGGGGCCCTCTCGGTGGATCCTTGTACGGAAGTTCCCAATTCCGGAAGGGTATAACGTATCCGAGGCGGACATTGCGATCCTCCTCCCAGATTCATATCCGACAACCCAGATCGACATGGCATACGTATTCCCTGCCCTTAGCCTTACTAGTGGTGCTCCCATCAACAACATTGATGTCATTCAAGCGCTTGACAACCGTAGCTTCCAGCGTTGGTCTAGACATCGGACCCCAGCTAATCCTTGGCGCCCCGGCCTTGATAATCTCGGAACTCATATCGAGCTAATCGAAGAGTGCTTCTTGAGGGAGACGAAGAAAAATGGATGAGCCGACTGCCACTATAGCTTCAGTGCGTCTACGATTATCCGGACGCCAAATCTCAAGGATCAAAGAACTATTTCTATCTGAACCTCTTGCGGGAAAGGCCATTATCGGTGTCTGCGGGTCGACAGCGGCACAGGGAGCACTAGGAACAGATTTCATAGCCGCAGTCCATGCCGTCTCAGAGACACTGATCGAGGTGAATCAGGAACCTCCTGATGAAACACTTGATTGGCTTGCGAAGAAGCAGAAACGACAGCCCCTCCTACCAATTATCTTCCATCACGGCGGGCAGGAGGGAAATAGCCAAGCAATTCTGTTTCTTGAGAATCTCGTGACGCGCAGTGGCAGGCAGGGCTTGATCGTGAACATTGAGTCGACGGGGAGCATGTCAGGGTTTATTGTTCGTGATGGGGAGATCCGACCAGTCGACACAATACTCATTGCAGGCTCTGACATTATCATCTGGTCCAGGAATACTGCTCACAGCACGGGAGAGAATGACCTAACCCTCCGCCTAGAGCAATCCTTCGGCAGCAAGACCTCCCGAATGCTATCGAGCCTTCGGGTGGGGGTCGTGGGCGTATCGGGAACGGGCAGCCCTGTGGCCGAGATGCTCTACCGCCTTGGAGTGGCGGAAATCACCCTTGTCGACGATGATCGCATTGAAGAGAAGAATCTCGGGAGAATCTATAATTCGTCTGTTCGTGACGCTGAGGAAAAGCGCCTCAAGGTTGATGTTATAGGAGATGCCTTCAGTCGGAATGGTCTTCCTCCCAGGATTAGGAAGATCGCAAAGAAGACATATGATTCAGAAGTCATCAAGCAATTAGCTCAATGCGATATTATCTTCGGGTGCATGGACACGCATGCGGGACGCCTTCTACTGAATAAGCTCTGTACGTTCTACATGATCCCCTACTTCGATCTCGGCGTTAAGCTGGAGGCGGACGGCAATGGAAGTGTCTCGACTGTCTGTGGTGTTATCCACTACTTGCAGCCCGATGGTTCTAGCTTGCTTAGCCGCAAGGCTATTTATCTTGCAACGATTGAAGCCGAAGACTTGAGAAGGACTGATCCAGATCGTTATAAGCAGCTCAAGCAAGAGAAATACATCAAGGGCGCTCAAGAGGATCGCCCAGCTGTCATTACAGTGAACACAATGATCGCATCTATGGCCATGAACGACTTCCTCGCAAGGCTCCATCCATATCGAAACAATCCGAATTCCGAAGTCGGGAGCATATACCTGAACCTTCGGGAACCCCGGTTCATGACCGAAGTAGATGGCGAGCCAGATGAAGGTATGTCGAGATGGGTTGGATTGGGCGATATCACCCCCATCCTCGCAATGCCCAGTCTGGCTTGAGGGAAAAGCAATGAAAACGATACTGTCTCATTTCTGGCATGACATTGCAGAACTCACGCAACGGAAGTTCCGCATTGCGTTCCTTGAGGAATTGCCGTCGGCCTTAGCTGAACATACCGCCTACATTGTCGGCGAAGGCGACCATCGGTGGTATGTCGCTATGTTGTGTCCCTGTGGCTGTGGGGAAGTAATCTACTTGAATGTCCGACGCGATTATCATCCGTATTGGCGGATTATTGAACAAAAGGGGACAATCTCGATTGAACCATCGATATGGCGCCAGAAGGGATGCCGCTCACATTTCTTCCTACGCAAGGGACGCATCCATTGGGTTAGCAAGTAGAGCACTTGCTAAGCTGTAATAATCATGTACAACTGTAACCAATCGAAAAGCAAGTTCATAATGCTAGCCGTAGTCGCTTCCCCTCTACAACGATCCGTCCATCAGCAATGAGCCTCCCGACAAGCCGCTTGGCCTCCGCTGAACTGATCCCAAGCTTCTCTGCAGTCCTGTCGCGGCCATGAAGGAAGGGAAGATCGGCCCCTTCCGTGGCCGCCTCGAGAAAGGCTTCAGGGGTGACAGGAGGCATATGGGAGGCTGGTAGGACGATGGGATTGGCTATGGATACGCCTCCCACCAGGTCTGCATGACGAGAAGAGCGCGTTAATGCATTCCTTGGTCCATGCTTCGGCATGGTCAGTAGGAGGGCTCCTACTTCGATGGCTGCCGAGACGAGGAGTAGTAGGACAAGTAGGAGGGTGTCTGGGCGAATCCCAAATGCCCTACCGAGAAGGACGGCCATGTTCCCATCCTCGTGGGAGGCTCCTACCATGTCTTCGTCCTTCTCGGTTGCTGTGATGAGCCCCTGCTTGCGATCCCGCAGTGAAGAGAGATAGGACTCGGTCTTGATCGTCGCGGTTGTATAGTCGGGCGGAAGAGACTTGATGCGAGCAACAAGGGTGGATATCTCGGTGTCGATCGATGCCAGCTCCGCTTCCCTGGCAAGATATGCGGGGGACGAGCGGAGAGTTTCGGTCGATATGGAGAGCAGTGATGTGCTCGACTTCTCCACGACTTTGAGGCTAGTCCCGAGGCTCGCGATGCCGGAAAGGATGATCAGAGCCAAAGCGTAAACACGGGAAGCGCCACCCTTCCTCCAGGTGAGGATCTTGGAACCTTCGAGGGCGATGGCGACGATTCCTAAAAGAGCCTTACTGGAGATCGTGCCGTCTCCAAAGGAAACGAGAAGTACGAATGTCAGGGTAGCCGAGACTCCCCAGAGGAGAAACCCGAAGAATAGGCGGATAGAGGACTCGAGCGCAGATGGGATTGGGTTGGACATTGGTGTACCTACCATGGCAATGGGATGTCCATAGCAATAGGCAGCCATTACAAGGGAATGCAGTCTGGGCATCAGTGCCTGGGCACAAAAAGCCCCGCCTACCGGGGAGGGCGTAGACGGGGCGGAAGGAAGTGGAGTGGCAGGACGGTCTACAAAGAGAGGTTGGAGCCGCTAGTAGACCTTGGATATCGAAAGGGCAATGTTGACGTCATCGCCCGTACCTTGGCCACGATAGAAAGTCACCTTTAAAAGCTGGAAGTACGTCGCACTGGGGACGGCAAGGTCCTTCTTGATGAAGATATGGAAGTGATTGCCCGCAGCGTTCATGTAGGAGACGAAGGGGACGTTGAGGCCGACCACGCCCTGGAGATTCGCTTTGCTGTAGGAGTAGTTCACGAGCATCGTGATGGTCTTGCCCGCGTAGGCGCTCGGGTTATCGAAGAAGTCCTGAGCGTCCTTGAGGTTGTAGGTCCCCTCGGCGTTGATGAAGTTGACCGTGTTGTCCTGGGCAAAGAGGGCAGAGCCTAGGACGACGAACGAGAAGAGAAAGGCGATTGAGAGAAGGCGTTTCATAGGGACCCCTTTCAAGAGAAAGTTTGTGCTATACGGGAGGCATAGTAGGCCCCTTGAATGACAATAGCTGGCAGTGAAGGGCCAGCTTTATAAATAGGGAATGACAGTAGTGACAGCGAACGCGATCGACGCATCAAGCCTCCTCGCGAAAGGCTGCATGACAGTGAGCCCGGACTCTGGGCTTGAAAGGTGACCGACCCCGGCCTCGGGGAAGGGAGAGCCCCTCTTGGGCGATGGCGGCCACTGCGGCCACTTGGTGAAGGCGGGATGTACGGGCCCGCCTTCAAGGAGTAAAGCGAGCAATGAAAATGTGCGCCTGGCGTGATTGAACAACAGATGGAACGAGCGAGAGCGATCACGGAGACAACGGCGAGCCGGAGTAGAGGCTTGTGAGCTTGAGAGCCTCGTCGCGGAGGATATTACGAAGGGCAGGCGGCGAGAGGATCTCGGCGCCGGAGCCGAAGGAGAGGATCCATCGGAGGAGGTCTCGGGTGCCCGAGGTGGAGAGCGTGAGCGTACAGGAGCCGTCGGGATGGTCTGTGATGGTCTGGTCGTCGGACCAGTGGCGCTCGCGGACGTAGGGGGCGTCCTGGGGCGAGAAGCGGATCGAGGCGGAAACAGGATCGTTGAGGGTGAGGTCGAAGGCGGATGCGAGAAGGGCTTCGGCGTCGAAGTCATTCGGATAGGCAAAGACCGTATCGAGGAGCTTCGCCTGGCGGATGCGATCCACGGCGAGGATGCGGATGATGGTGTGCTTCGGGATATGGACGAAGAGGTAGAGGCCGCCTCGGTGCTCGAAGAGTTTCAAGGGGTGGACCGTGTAGGACTTCGCCGTCTTGCTGCCGGGAGAGGTGTAGGTGATGTGAAGGGCGCGGAGCTGTTCGAGGCCATCGAGGAGCGTGTCGAGGATGGCATCGTGTCCCGCGTAGGACTTGAGGCCGTTCGGCGACGAGGTGAAGAGCGATGAAAGCGGCATGGCGGTACGGCCGCCCGAGGGCGTCGCGGTGGGAGATGGAAGGAGGGCGGCGAGCTTGGCCTTGAGGGATGCAAGGTCTCGCTCTACTTCCGAGTCTGCAAAGATCGAGTCGCGGGCCAAGAGGAAGTAGAGGACGAGACTCTCACGCGGGGAGAGAGCGACCTGGGGCATGGAGAGGTTCGGGAGCTTCTTGACGAAGGATTCGAGGAGGTAGTGCCGGGTCTCGCCGCCGAAGGAGGAGCGCTCATCGGTGAGGGGGAAGCCCAAGTCGCCGAGCGTTGAAAGTAGGCGGAAGACCGACCGCGAGGAGAGACCGAGGAGGGAGGCAAGCTCCTTGTTCGATGCGCCCTGGGGGCGAGCGAGGAGGTCGATGGCGCGGAGGATCTTCGAGATGTTCTTGCCGTAGGTGCTGAAGCTGTACGCCATTGAAGAGCCTCCACGAGGTGAGCACCGCCAGCGTGGACGAGGGGTGTGACGAAAGCTGGCGGTCTTGGGCGGGATGTGGAGAGATGAATAGGCTCCAAGGGGTGGAACGGCGAAGACAACATGGCGCTGGACGGCGCCGTCTTGAGTGCTTGAACTTGAGGTAAATGGCGAGCTGTGGCGGAGAGGGAAGCTGAAGGAGGAGGATCAGAGCTTCTGGAACGGCAGTAGCAGGTACAATGCATATACAGGCTGGGGCTAAAGTTGATCGAGAATCGAGGTGGTATCGAGGATGAAAGAGGTCCTCCCGAGGATGAAGGCGAGAATGCAGGAGCGGACGGGGGTATCTGGAATCCATCTGAAGCGCTTGAACTCGGGGGAAGAGGCCGTCTGGAATCCATCTGAAAACTGTCTGGGAATTATCTGAACAGCTTGAACTGTGCGGATGTAGCGGTCAGGGAGCCCCGATAGTTGGCGTTTGAGACATGAAAAGAGCCTCAAGCAAGTACAAACCTAAATCTGGCTGGGACATTAGTTAACCGACTATCGAGGTGGAATCGAGGAGGAAGAGGCCCTCCCCAAGAGAGAGCGGAGGGCCGTCTGGGCTGCTTGGAATGGGCGGGGACGGACTGAACCGGCGGAGGATCAGTCCTCGGATGGGAGAAGGATCGTCAGCATAGGACGGGCGTCGTCGCCAGGGCCACAGATGGCCTTGAGTTCGATAGGAACGGGCGAGGAGGCGGGGGACATGAGGAAGAGGACCTTGAAGAGGATCTCCGAGCGGTCGGGGTAGACGGAGATGGCGAAGAGGAGGACCTGGAGGAGGTCCCAGGCGCGGCCCGTGAGGGACTCACCAGAGGCGATGAGCTCGGGCGAAGGATCGAGGTAAGTGCTGAAGACAGCCTCGGTGGCGGCCACGGGGATGCGAAAGCCAGAAGATCGGACGAGGTCGGAAAGATCTACGAGGACACCGTCGCGAAGAGCGTCTGCGCGGCTATAAACACTGATGAGCTCGAAGCCCTCGAAAGGAACGGAGGAGCCGGGTGAGTAAGGCAGGGGCGGCATCACGCGACCTCCTTGTGAGGGATAGAGGGAGCGACTTCAACATGCTCGACGAGGACGACGAGAGAGAAATGCCCGGACTGGGCTGAGGCCTCGACGTCGTGGTGGAGGCGGCCAACGAGGCGGACCAGGGTGCCAGGGGCGAGCGTGCGGCAGCGGAGCGCGAGGCGATCCCGAGCGAGGATAGGGATTGCGGGGGCCGAGGGACCGCAGTCGATGGAGAAGGAAGCGCTGTCGGGAGAGGTGGCGGTGGCAGGCGTGAATGAGACGGAGGAGAGGATGGTCCCCTCCACGAGTATCGAGTTGAGGCGCATGGGGAAGTCCTTTCAGGCGCGGGGCTTGAGGTAAAGGCTGTCGGAGCCGAGGCTGGCCTCGACGCCGGGAACGGCCTCGCCCTGGGTGAAGAGGAGCGAGCGGAGAGTAGAGAGCAAGATCGTCTTCTTGGTGACCACGGCCGAGGGATGATTGGCCTCAAGGTAGGCCATGGCCGCGGCGTCATCGAGGATCTCAACGTGGTCCTGCCCCTTGCGGAGGGAGGCCGAGGCCGTGAGGAGGTGGAGGGTGCGCGAGCGGGAATGCGTGCGCGAGAGCTCGGCCTCGATGAAGGGCTTGAGGAGGAGGGATAGGTAGGCGGACGATGACTCATCTTGAGCGTTTGAAGAGGAAAGCCATGAATCAATGCGGGCCTTGTAGGAAGCGGCGAGCTGGGAGCGGTCGGCCATGCGGGCCTGGGCCTCAAGGACCTTGGCGGCCGCCCAGGAGGCTGAGGAAAGGTCGGTGACCATGAACGGCGCCGTGGCCGGGGCTTCCGCATCGGGGGAATCGGTAGGATCGGAAGGAGAGAGGGAGAAATCGGGGAAGAGGATGGACGGGAGCGAAGGAGAGGCGGGGACGGGCGTGAGCCGGTCCTCGGGGTCGATAGGAACGAGAGGGTCTGGGGGAGTGAGCGGGCCAGGCAGCGCCGGGCTGGCGGGGCGGTCGAGGACTGTGGCGGTAGAGGACATGGGGGCCTCCGGTAGAGGATGGAGATGCGGCTCGGGATCACGCCTGTCCGACGAGAAGCGGGGAGACATGGAACCTTAATCAAGGAATAGCGGCCATGGCCACAGAATTGAGCTCGATGAGAGGTTAGGCGATGAAGAAATAGAGATTGGTGGATGAACGGAGATGAGGCGGGCGCGAGGTGGCCAAGGCCGGGCCGTCAGACATGATTGAAGGGAGATGGGGAGGAGCGTTAGGCGGGCGCGATCAGAGCGGGCGCGGTCTGAAGTGCTTGAACAAGAGGTCCGAGGCGGCCAAAGGCGGCCTCAGGCTGGGGAGGTGTGGAGGATCATTGCCGGGGGCATGGAGGTAGGTAGAGATGAAGAAGTATACGGGTAGATAAGTCTATATTATATATGTACCAAGTGGAACGCTACGAAGAATGAGTACTCTGTGGAGAAGATTGGTCCACAATCGATAGATCGAAAATTTGAATGGTCTGCCCCTTCGCCCTGTATACCCTATCGTCCATGGACGCCTGGGTATAGAGCATCGCCGTCTAGAGCGCTTGAAGACGTATCACGGGAATGCCCGTTGACGCTGATTCCTTAGGAGTCCGTGCGCTGATACTGCTGATCGTTATTGAAGAATTGATACGCATAACTGTCACAGTATTTCAGGATTGCGGAGCGCGATAGGTGTAGCGGTGCGCTCGCGAACCTTGTCGGCGTGTGCGAACGCCTTACAGACATGACGAGCTGAGGTGCGGCCGCCAGTTTGGGCCTTGAAGGAGGCGGTATCGGTGAATGCGTAGCTGTCATGATGACGGCCAAGCCGACACATTGGGGCCTCCTAATGGTAGTTGCCTAGCGCGGGAGGATTTATCGCGAATATCAGTCCGGTGAAAGAGGTTCCAGAAGACCGTGCTCGACGAAACTGAAGTAGCCATCGCGAGAAATCACGAGGTGGTCGAGGAGGGCTATGCCGATGATATTGCCAGCGTCATGAAGGCGGGTCGTGATCTCAAGGTCTTCCGGCGATGGATCAAGGCGGCCCGACGGGTGGTTGTGCGCGACCACGCAGGCGACGGCATTATCTTCCAGGCATGTTCGGAAGACCTCGCGCGGATGAACAACAGTACGATTAACTAAACCGATGGTGACTATGTGAATGCGCTCGATGGCATGGGAGCCGTCCAATGTGACGCACAGAAATCTTTCAGTCCTGGCGTTCGCGTAACGTTGGAGCGCGGAATAGAGGTCACGAGGAGACGAGATTCGATAGGTAGTGCGAGAAGACCTGACGGATAGTATGTCGTACTGCATGAGGGCTCTCCCGAAGAATGGTATTGATCTATTAATAGTTAGGGAGTACCGCAATGCGCAAAATATTACTGTGGGGTATTCACTGTAGAGACATCATTCTTCGCTTCGGTTGCAGAAGGATGGCGAACTAACCTCGTTCCTTATTGCTTGAATGAGTCGATGTCATTCCTTTAGTGAGAGAGTATCTACAAAGAGAAACATACCTTTGTAGCTCATTCGTGAGAAGTCGATGACTTGTTTGGTCCCTTCATATCTTCTGCTTCCTTATGCCCGTGGGCTTTGCCTTCGTCGGGCGGGCAGCGAGCCATTCGTCGATAGCCTTCTTGGAAAACAAAGGGTGCGTATCTATGTATTGGGCGGGGAGCTTGCCCTCCCGGGCGTAGCGGTAAACAACGTCCAGGTCCCTGTGGATGTATAGGGCAACTTGCTCCGCCACCATCTGATCCGGAAACGCGGAGGCCTCAGCGGGAGGAGCCGGCATAGATAGCGCTGGTGCAGGAACAGATAGGCCTTCCTCTTCCGCTTCTAGATCCAAGTGCTCAATGGTCTGCCGAAGATGGGCGATCGCTCGGTTGGCCGCGTCGGTGTAGTTGGCTGCAGCGAAGTAATCCTCTGAGCCAACTTGCAGATCACCCACGGGATGGTCAGCCAAGTAGTCCTTCGTGAGGAGCTCGATATCGTCGATGGCCAAACTCAGGTGGCGAGTCTTCGTAGGAGTCGTCTTGGCCTCGTCGGCCTTCTTCTGAGCATGGCGCACAATACGATTGATATCAGCCGCTGGGTCAGCTGCCGCGAGCTTGGCCTTGATCGCCTTGAAAGCTGCTTCCTTCTCTTCTTTCGTCTCAGGCGGCGCCTTCTCGGGCGGAGGACCGAAATAGTCATTCGGGTCGATCATGTTCTACCTCGCTACTACTCTAACACTATCGCGACAGTGGTGGTCATTCCTTCCGTTTCTTGGCAGCCTTTGCAGTTGACTTCTGCGTGTTGGTAACGCTGAGGGCTTCCCTCGCTCTATCGAGCATCTCGTCGGTGTCATGGTCGGAATAGCCCATGAAGGCCTGGGCGCTTCGGTGCCTTGTAATTCGGGCGGCATCGCGGGGGCCGATAGACTCTGCCAGGCGCGTGGCAGCGCCGTGTCGCCCGGAATGAAGAACGAGGTGCCGAGCCTGCTGGCTGCCGGGCCTGGGCGAACGCCCCTCCTTGGCCGCGTCGGCGTCGTCCTCGATGCCGATGAGGGCGAGGGCCCGCTTAAAGCCCCGCTTCATCGTCACGTCGGCGATAGGCTCCTCTCGCTTGACATTGAAAACGACAAGGTCCTCTGGCGCGGCCCGGCCTAGGCTGAAAGCCTTCTTGTGGAGGTCTTGGAGAACGGTCTTGAGCTCGGACGTCATGGGGACGACACCGGAGCTCTCGCGCTTGGGAGGCTTGAAGCCATCCAGGTCGGTGTAGTTCTCCTCGATGGTGATGAGCCTCTTGTCGAAGTCGACGCATCGCCATCTAAGCGCCCGGATCTCGCCTCGACGCATGGCTGCTAGCTCCGAGAGCAGTACAATGGCCTTCATCCTGAGGTCGATGGGAGCTGCGTTCTTGTTCTTCTGGCCACCCTTCAGGCGAGGGCGTGGAACCACCTCGTCGACCGTTGGCAGGGCGACGATCTTGGCCACCTCGGCTCGGCTCAGGATGCCGCGCTTGCGGTAGTGCTCCTTCGGATGGACGATTCCCGAGAGGGAGAAAGCCTCGTCCATGAGCCCGCGCTTGCTCGCCCAGGAGAGGGGAGTGCGGATGGCGCTCATCGCGTCGACGATGACGTTGGGCAACACCCCGGCGCGCTTCAGGTGGTGCATCCACTGTTCGACGAGGAAGAGGCTCGCGTCCCTGACTGCCGTCTTCTTGAAGGGCTGATAACTCGAGGCATGCTTGGCGACCGAGCGCGACTGCGAGAGGATGTAGTAGTTCGATAGGGGTTTCTCGGCGTCGATTCGGTCACGGATGTAGTCGGACTCTTCTGCGGTCCAGAACCAGGTGAAGTAGGAGGCGAGGTCCATGTTCCTAAGGCGCTCGGCTTCCTCGAAGCCATCGGTGCTCGTGGCGGCCTTGGCCTTGGCGATCTTGGCCAAAGGAAGTTGTGCGAGGAGCTTCCCCGCAGCGGCCGTCGCCCGGCCTTCATCGGACTCGCCTGTAGAGCGATCGGCTAACACGACCGTGTTGCCCTTCTCGAAGAAGCGTGCGTAATAGAGCTCGCCAGTAGGAAGAGTGCGCTTGTAGAGCTTGAAGGTGAAGCGGTCGTCAGCCAAAACGGACTTGCGCGCCATGCAAAACCCCCGGGCTAGTTACACTGTTAAGTTACAGTGCTCTATCCGGGGGTCATTGTACAGCTAATTCATTGTGGAGAATAGGGGATTCGAACCCCTGACCTATAGATTGCGAACCTATCGCTCTACCAACTGAGCTAATTCCCCGTAGTTCAGGTTTTTCGTAGACTATTGGAGAAATGGGACAGTGTCAAGGGGCGG
>Ga0307375_10001015_pt1 | contig 32022 bp, 20 predicted proteins | sample TR1MG_FD_202531 | JGI IMG/M metagenome (GOLD analysis project Ga0307375, IMG submission 202531) | Soil microbial communities from Risofladan, Vaasa, Finland - TR-1 | ecosystem: Environmental > Terrestrial > Soil > Coastal area > Acid sulfate soil | place: Finland: Risofladan, Vaasa | collected... | reverse complement strand
TCAGAAAGAGCAAAAGAGGTTTGACTAAACCCACAAATCAGGAGTAAAAAACAACCCCCGCGTCGCTACGCTCCGACTGTCCAGTTTGCCGTGGACTGAGCGTCCAGTTTCAGTGGAATACGCAATTATGTGGACTGTTTTGTGCGGCATGGCATTGGAGCCTTGCGTAATCTGGGTTTTCTGCGATTGATGTAACGACATGCTCAACATAATTTCCGGAGCTGGGTAACTGCCTGGATAGGCAAGATCGGTCATAGATTTCCGGTGAGACCGCACAGGAGATGGTAATGCCGCGATGATGATCCTGTGAGTGTCACCTCGACAACATCGCCCCACCCTTAGTGGGTTGCGGATTATGTAGACCGTCCCCTTCACGTTCTCCGCGCCAGCGCAAGGCTTATAGCGGGCGCAGAGCGTCAAATCCACATAATCAACTGGTCTACATAATCGGCCTTATGTAGCGCGCTACATAAGGCCGATTTGGAGACGTCTGAAAATCGGACGTAGCAGTCTTTGCTCAACAGTCCTTAGGGCGTCCGCATAGCGCGGAGAAGCAGACGCTAGCGCTTCCTCGTTAAGGACTGCTACGTGCCCATACCCCCCCAAGGATCTGCAGTCAGGCCGTGTTGCCCTAAACGCGCAGCCAGTCAGGTCTATCTAAATTGGCTATTGCTTCATCAAGAACGGCATCTGGATCGACGTGGAACCGAAGCCGATCCAATGCAGCATACAAGTCTTCCTTTGTTACTATAGGAATGTGATGATTTCGCAACTCCTTCATGTCTGCGTGGATCTGATCCCTGGGCGCTGCGCACACGAGCAGTCCTTCTACGCGGGGCGGAACCTTGCTGCCTTGCATCGCTGCGGTCAGATTAGCTTTTCTACCTACCAGTTTCCCAAGTTTGGTATGGAAGTCAGCAATCTTAGTTGCGCATTCAACCAAAACTATTCGTCCGCTTGGAGTAGAAACGACAAGATCAGGCGCGTCCTTTTCTAGCTGCACGGCTGAGGAAAAGCCCATCAAGAAAAGTACCGCCCCCACTGCCATTTCAAAGCGTATGGAGTCACTCGACTCAAATGCCTCTCTGACCATTCTGAGGTTCTTGTCAAATAGTTGCATGGCCACTAACCGGTTGTTTTCCGCTCTAGCCGGATCCATTATCCATTGCCTTCTGACAGTTGATTCCCCAATCATAAGCATGATCTGTACATTGTCCGAATTCTCAAACTGAACTTCGACCTTTCCCTCTAGCTTATTGACATCAATTGTGTTCCATGTGATTTGCGATGTAACGTGTGTCCGACTCTTCACGCCATCGGCGGGCAAGGTTCTAGTCGCTAAGCTGAAAGTACTCCGGTCAAATTTGGTGTGTGAATACATGGTCAAGCGTAGGCAATTGTTGCTTAGACTAACGTCTGACGTTATATCGATCGGAGGAAAAACCCGCAAATCGATTGTCGGTTGGCTATGTCTGATCTCTGGGTTCTCCAAACCAAGCCACGCCATCAGATCCGCTAGCCCGTCAAAAGGAGGGGATCCGCGCCGAAGGCCGTTATCAGTCACTCGAGTAAGTAGATATGAAGGATTTGACTGCGCCTGCGGTGATGCACCTGTGACTCTTAAGTTGAGCTGGTCAAACCATCTGTTGTCTCCAACAAGGTCGGCACTGTACATATACGATGTGTCACTTGAAAGCAGAAATTCGTGGCTATCAGCTTTTACGCGGCCTTCTGCGGCGCTTTGAAGAATCTCCAACAGCTCTTTCTTAGTACCGGATCTCTGCTCTTGCCCAGCCAGGATTTCCTCTGTTTCAACTTTAAAACTCATATCTTGCGGCAGTGGGAAAGGTACCAGGCTAATAGACGCTGCCAGCAAACGAGTGTCATTAGTTCCTTTTCTCACTACGTAGCGAATATCGATCACGTATGGATTACAAACCCAGTCATGAGAAGCGCTCAGAAAATAGTCTTTATACTCGTTGCTCAACGTCTTCCTCGCTAGTATATGCAGGAGAATTTGCAAAAAAAATGGCAAATCAGCTGCCATATCATCCTATTTAACATGTTAATACAAATGGATGTTAGGCAGGGGCAAACCGCCATGAAATTTGTGCCGGTCGCTACAACAGCGCCAGACGCGCGATTTCAAGACATGCGTGCCATGCTATTCGATGGAAAAACGGGTTATGAGTTATACGTTAGTGATGTAAAGGCTGCGCTCACACAAGCCCGTCACGCCCAACCCGGCAGTCAACCGGACGCTGCGCGATGAAGCCGCGCAACGCTGGTTACTTTGAACATTATGCGCAATCAGAGATACAGTTGCTGTCAATAGCGATGGGTAATGCCTTATAGTGTTGGCAATTTAGATACTTCTCGCGGATTTGTAGGCGGCAAGCGCTATCCTTCCCCATCAATCTGAACTTCAGCCTCTGCTTCGACTTCAACTTCGGCCTCGATTTGCGTTTGAAGCTCAATGATTGCAGTCCGCAACGGATCATAGATGCTTATCTCTTGACCGACGATCTCAAACGTGACTGCGAGCGCGTAACGTGCTGTGGTATCGGGATCGTGACTCCACCCTTGATGTCCACGTACGGCGATACAGAAGTGATCAGGCAGTGTGTTTGACTTCACAATGGCCCAATCCTTTTGCACCGTGCCGCTGTTGCGACGGGTGCCGCGGACAACCCCCCAAGTCGAGCTTTCGTGCAGTGTCCATGGAAGAGTTGACCCAGGCAGCGGTTCTCCCTCGTTTTCCTCACCCTTCAAGGCCCGGACACGGAAGTCGTTGATCCCTTCCCCAAGATGGCTCGTAACCCAGTCAACCCATGTTGATAGATAGCGTCGAAGATTACGGCGTGTACGACGCGGCTGTGCGACATAGGACAACGTCACATCAATTCGGATGTCGTACTCGTCAGCTTGCTGACGCAGAGGTGCCGGAATGGGCACTTGATAGATGTGGCACTCACCGGCGTGTATCTGAGTCTCAGAGCTCGTAATGAAAGTCGTTCGGTAATCGCTATTTTCAGTGGCTCTGGCGTCGTCCGGAATGCCGAACCCAATGCAGCGAATGATTTGTGATGCTTGTTCCAGTAGTCGTTGCCGCTGCATTTGAGTCAACCCCGCTGCGGGTGAGCGCAGACGCGACAAAATGCTCTCTGCCCATTCTGGCCATTGTGCCGACTGGACAAGCAGTGCGCGATACAACAAAGTTGGCTCGTCCGGCAATAGCTTCTGTAATTGCGCCGCGATCCGAGCCACCTTCGGCGTTGCAAAGGATGTGCCGGTCGCGTCTCGGTCAACAGCCGGTCCGGGCGCAAACATTGTCGACCTCACCAACTCAGGGCAGGCAGCTGGTATGCCGCCGCTCTGCACGTCGGTCGGCTGATTGTTCGTGCGAATGAAGTCACCTCCGTACTCCACCACTTCCGGCTTAATGACGCTCCAGATGCCGGGGCCGGATCGAGAGAAAGCCGAAGGAAAATCGGGCGCTGTCGCAAAGCTTTGCCAATTGCCTGCTACAAAAGCGTCATACGCAATTGAACCGACCGTCAGTGCTTGGAGGCTTTGCCCTGGATTGGAGACTCGTGCTGCGGGCTCATACAGGTATTCGGGATATGTGCGCCCAGCATCTAAGTGATCTTTGACCCCTGGGTACGGCATGGGGCCAACGGGTCGAATATTGCCAGCGCTCTGAATGATGAGTACATCGTGCTCATTCGAGAGAGCGTCAATCTCGGCTGCCCAGGAAGACATGTGCCGCAATCGGCAATAGCCGTAGGCATTGATCGAGTGATTGAAGATGCGAGTAGTGCGCGGACCGAAGTGGTACATTTCAACCGCTGTGCGCATAGCCTCGGCTGGAAAGACTTCCTCAGGCATATGGTTGTTCTCATCGAGCACGCGCGCGTTCTGAATCCAGAACGGCAGCTTAGGTGTTCCAGTTTTGGCCACGGCCTCGCCATAGAGTACAGCACCTGCCACGCGTGTGCCATGACCACCACCGGTAACGTAGTCGCCTACATCGGTCGCAGTCTTGCCTGGCAGAAAACAGTGCGACGTAGCCTGATCGATTGCAGGTTGAAGCAGGAGGTGTCCTTCCTGGATGCCGCTATCAATGACGCAAACCGCAGGTGCATCCACATCTGGCGCTAGCGGCTCTACGACAAGTTGTATCTGTGCTACCTGCTGTCCGATGTTCTGCGGAAGCGAGATATCTTCGGGCTCGATGACCTCGAAGACGTAGGGATAGTTCAGGACGAAGTCTTTCAACCCCTTCCCAGAAATCTTCAGCCGAACTGTGAAGCTATCGAGAAGAACTCCGGCGTCGAAATCGCTACCGTCGACAAGGTGCAAAATATCTGCATGATAAAAGTCAGCAAAATGCTGAATTTCCGTCTCGCGTTGAATCTTGATTGCATCCCACTCGTTATAGGCATTGGAGCGAGCCTGCGACCATTCAAACTCTTTAGCTGCCCATTCTGCGTCCGTCTGCCGCTTGCCGCGCTTTGGACGAGTTGGAATCTCTTGATTGCCGGCGCAGGCGATCCCGATGTCAACGATATACACCTGATCGTCATCAATGTTGCCCCATGCCGCCATCAGATGTTCGGAGAGAATTCTGGCTAACCGATCCGTATCATTGGGATGCAGCCTGTGGACTTGCGCGATCGTCGCCGATCCGTGAACTTGGACGGCAAATCCTTGGAGCATGGCACGAAACGGTGCTATCTGAATGTCTTCAGACGCCACGATCACGTAGCCTTCCTCTTGCTCCGCCACGATTTCGAAAGCGAATTTTTCCCGAAGCACATCCAAATCTAAACCGGGATCCACTTCCAATAGAATTGGAACACCAGTTGGAATAGCGGGCAGCGTCTGACCTGCCGCCTGCCGCTGATCCCTACGTTCTAGCCAACTATCGGTGAATGTTTGTGCCGCAGTATTGAGTGAGGCGCTATGAGCTTGCCGTGCATTTCTATTCGCAATCGTCTGAGGCGATGGTTCGCCGCCGCCTCGTAGTTTGGCTTGGCCTTGATAGCGTCTTATTAACGGCAGGTGTTCGAAGTTATGCTGATCCGGCATGCATTATTTTCCGTGCGCAGGCGCTTCGATTCTCCGCTGCTCGATAATGGCTTGCATCAGATTCGCCTGATTGACGAGATGTCGTCCACTAAGTACCGCCGCCTTTGCCGCGTCTTGTGCTGCCTTGACCACCATCGCTGCTGAAGCACCTGACAGTTGCTCGACGAGAGTCCCCCACTCAATCGGTCCCGCGAGCTTAACGGTGGACAGTGACATCCGCAAAAGCTCTCCAATTTCCACAGGGCCTGGTAGCGGCACCATGAATACGTCATCGAAGCGGCGAAACAGTGCGGAATCCAGTGATGATTCAATGTTGGTGGTTGCGACCAAGAGGCCTGGAGCATCGTATTCTTCCATCAGTTGCAGGAGGGAATTTACTATTCTTGAAGCCTCGCCAATATCTTTCGAATTTGTGCGTGAACGCGCTATGAAATCACATTCGTCAAGCAAGAGCACACATGGTCGTTCCTTCGCTGCGCTGAAAATGGCTCGCAAATTAGTGGCTGACTCGCCGAAGTAAGATGAGATTAAGACATCAAAGCGAACCTTCATTAATGGTAGGCCGGTGTTCCACGCCAAGCGCTTAGCAGCAAGCGATTTCCCACAGCCAGGTGGACCATACAGCAGGATGGTTCTCCTTGGCTTCAGTCCAAAGGTCCTCAACCGATCTCTTGCTGCATATTCAGATTCGATTCGGACAAAGCGATCTTCTATCTCTTTCGGAAGCACCATGTGGTGCTCAAGGGCATCCGCTGTCAGAAGTGTTGCAAGAGATTCACCATGCCGCAGACTTAGTGGCAGCTCCTTAAGAGTGCGTTCAATGTCGGCGATCGGAGGCGTGGCCGGACGCTTCGGTCGTGGCTGTTTGAGAATAGCATCCAACTGTGCTGCAAGTTTGACATGACCCGTACGACGTTCAGACTCAACGATCTTGTCGGCCAACCGATCCAGATCATTCAGCGAGCCATCAGCGATGGCCCGAACAACTCGTTTGAGAATTTCTGCATTCATTTTGTCTTTAAATTCCTAACACGCTAAATCGAGTGTCGATTGCACCAGCGTCTAATGGGTATTCTGCGTAAAAATGCCGTCCGGACATGCTTATACGTATACGGAATCTCTCCCTTGAGTTTGAAGAGAGGCAAATTAACCAACAGTCATTTTGCTTACAAAAGCAATCATACTAGTAATTTCGAATGGCGGCTGCTTTTCGCGCATGAACAGACATTACAAGTGCTGACCAAGACTGACTGCTCTGGCCGATTATGTAGATTGCTCGATTATGTGGACTGTTTTGTGCGGCATGGCATTGGAGCCTTGCGTAATCTGGGTTTTCTGCGATTGATGTAACGACATGCTCAACATAATTTCCGGAGCTGGGTAACTGCCTGGATAGGCAAGATCGGTCATAGATTTCCGGTGAGACCGCACAGGAGATGGTAATGCCGCGATGATGATCCTGTGAGTGTCACCTCGACAACATCGCCCCACCCTTAGTGGGTTGCGGATTATGTAGACCGTCCCCTTCACGTTCTCCGCGCCAGCGCAAGGCTTATAGCGGGCGCAGAGCGTCAAATCCACATAATCAACTGGTCTACATAATCGGCCTTATGTAGCGCGCTACATAAGGCCGAGATGCGGCCACTATCACATCCGCGCTGGAGTCGGACATGCCAACGTCGTGCGTCTCGTACCGTACATTGCTTGATTGACGTGGCTACTGGATTAAGCGAGGCATTTCCGAAACGTGTAATGGATAACCACTAACCGCTTACTGCGTGTGATCCCCTGTGTCCCGAACAACAAGCCGCTAGCTCCACCGGATTTCAGGAAACGGACTGGACCGCTCCATCGTCCAGCCCGGTTTCCTGAACACCGGAGACAAGCGGAGCGCGTCAGCTAAAAAGAAGCATAGAACAAGTGTGCCCAGTCTGCCAACCGGCTCTGGTTTTGAGGTGGATTTTGATTTTGGCAACCGCAGGGCGCAGGGGCACCGATTCGCACAGTCTCATCGTGCGAATTGGGGATGAGCGACAAGCGAAATCCTCCTGTAGCGCCAGCGGAAGGATCGGGGGAGCCGCTGGAATTTGAGCGTCTTGTAAGCGGCTTCATCGCGCACCAAGACCGAAAATCCAGTGGGGGCGCAAGCCCCGGAAGTCCCCGAAGCGAAGGACAGTTTCATCGTCCGCGAGCGCTCGGGCAACCTGATTCAAGGCGGTTTTGAGCACAGCGAAAAATCGACGTCTGAATCGGGTTGCCCGAGCGCGCAGCGCGGTTTTCGGGGACTTCCGCGCAGTTGACCTGCTCGGGTTGAGCGACAGCGAGAAGGGGCGCTTCCCAGCCACGTCCCTAGAGATGCTTTAATGCTTGGGTGGCGCGGCTTTGGGCGCTATGCACCGCCTTCCAATTCCCGCGCTGAGCGCAGCTCGGAGCGGGGAGCCGGAAGGCATGGAGATGCCGTGGATAGATGCGGGGGGTGCGATGCCGTGGGTGTCGAATGTATACCAACATTCGCAACAGCCACGGCATCATTCACAGGGAGAGATCAATTATCACACTGCTAACCGAGTTTCCAGATTTAACCGTGTTTTTCAACATGCGGATATCCATAAGGATGAATCGGCTGCGATGATATGCTGATATTTTTACGAAGAAGCCGTCCATCTTGATCGCCTCGACAGATTGAAAAACCCGTTTCAGCGCAGCCAGGTGCGGAGTGAAAAAATAGACCTTTGAGTAATGCCCCTTCACCATTTGGTGAATATGCCCAGCCACCATATCCGTCATGCGAGGTTTTGATTTTATGTTGCGCTCAATTTCCACCGCAACCCTACACCCGTCCGGCATGGTGGCCAGACCGTCTGGAATTGTATTTAAACGCTTGGAATTTTCCCCTCTAAGGAGTTTGTCTGGCACCCAGTTTGTCCAACCGTTGCGCTGCATGACTATTCTGACCAATTGACAATCAAGATGGTGATCCAAAAATTTGGAATTGGTTCTCCCCACCCTGAATTCATTGCACTTTGGATCGGCAGATTCAGTCAGTGCGAGGCCGTGGACGGTGATTCCATACAATTTCAGTTTTGAAAACGGTACCGCCTTCGTGTCCACCCTCAAGATCTGTTCGGCAACAAGGCGCTTTAGCATGGGTTGGACGGTTTGTTCGCTTAGTTGCAACAGCTCCGCCGCCATGGCAACGGTGGTGAACACCTCGCCGGACGCAAGGAAGTCCAGCAGCACTGCACGTTTATGAGCGGCGCGCTCAATTTTTTCCGTGTAGGTCATTTTCAGCGCGGGGTGTAATTTTGTATTCATGTTTGCTTCTCTCTGGTAGACGGGTTTAAAAGTTTTGCGCGCCCGGATCGTTCTCACGAATGGAGCGCTAGCGACACCCCTTTGCCCCCGGCAAGCCGAAGGCGCAGACGGTGCATAGGGGACGCATGCGGCTTGCCGCGCTGCGGTTCGTGTACCTCTGTCCGTGGTGTACCGCCCAATAGCCCAAGCCGCACAGGCGGCTTGTCTTTATGGGGGAGTCCCGCGCTTCTCGCGCATTGGGAAAATCCGGTGAGTTATCCACAAAGCGTGAGGTTAAATAATGGTTAAAAAACGGTTAGCAGGTTTTGAAAAAATCCTGCAAGCCGCGTCAATACTTGGTTTTAAAATTTCCCCCATCCCTCTAAACACAATAGCCCATCCTTCTAAACACAATAAACCGCCCCTCTAAACACAATAGCCGCTCACATTCGCCGTCCCTCTAAACACAATAGTCCATGGTCTCTCAAAACTTCCGTTTCACATGGATCAGTTCGCCAACAATCTCCCAAGAAGCAAGGAACCCCACAATCATCAGTTCTTGTAACGCTTTCTCTACCAACTCACGACCCTTGGCAGTTCGTTCTGTAGTCATGCCTGCACCGTTCTTGATAGTGTCGATTTTGATGGGATACGGCTGGCGATGACTGGCTAAATATCCATGCAACCACGTGGCAATGCCAACCGGTAAGGCCAGGCGCTGCTCCCACTCCAAATAGGTGTAATGCACGTCCCCGAACAACTCCACAAGTTGCGGCGCAACCTGAACGCGATAGAGTCGCAATGCTCGACCTGTCTCATTGTCCTTCCACTTGAATATGGGAATCATGGATATGCTCACCCCCTCTTTTAGCCGCTTGGAAATTACCGCCAGGGATGTTGCCTGCATCCGATCAAGACAGCCGCGCAAGCGCGTATAACTGCTGCCATCTATAGGCCAGCGAATAGCTTTGCAAAGGCTGTAAGGCGTGAACTCAACGGTCTGCCCTAGAGGGAATTCTTTCGCTATGTGTATCAGTTGCAGCCACACCGTTTCATCGTCTTGTCGCAACTCCTCGCCAGTGAAGGTAATGCGGCCTTCACCGATCACAGTGATTTCTGATTGCTTAAGGTAGGCGCGGGCCTGATTGCGGTTACGGGCGTTGAACAGAGCGGAACGGAAAATTTCGTTAGGCAAGCAGCGTAGCGCGTCGGCCCATAACGGAAGCTGCGCCACGGTTGGCGGCAGTGGTTTGCTCTGATGCCGCTGTCTGGATTTTTCGGCCTCCCATAGTTTGGTTGCACGCGCGACAGCGTTCGGAGGATTTAACACCTCCAAGCTGGAGCCGAGCTCTTCGGCGGCTTTCATCGGGGCGCCGCCTCGGCCTTGGCCGGATGTCATTTCTGCTGCGCTCGTGCTATCTGCTCGGCCTTTGTAGGGCGGCCTCTCGTTCGCTTACCATGCGCGGGCGCGGATGGCGTGGTACTGGGAGTATTGGTTAGTCGGTCCAGGTACTCTGCAAGGTCGATGAGACGCACCATCTTGCGCCCGCTGCAAATAACAAATTTCGGGAAGTCTTGTCGCCCGCCGTTGCAAACACGTTTGTAGCTTGCAGGTTTGCTGAAGCCCAGCACCCCGCCCGCCTCGACCGGCGTAATTAAAAGTTTTCCGGGGAATTGCTGTGTTAGAAAATTGAAGTGTGCCGCGACTGTATGCGGCAAAGCGAGATGATGTTGGTCCATGAACAGGCTCCCAAATTGCGGGGCGCGCAAGCACGCCGCATTTACATGCACATCTCGCCTGTGATGTACGGGTTGGGGAGTTTGAGATTACATCGGTGCAGGTCCGTTTACCCTTATCGCCATTCACCCAATAAAGGTGAGTGAGACGTAAGGCCGTTTATCCCCTCCTTTCGAAGTTGCAAGCCCCATTTCTGGGCGGGTGGTGGCAGTCCTGGCTTCAATCCTCTGCCGCGAATGGCGCGGCCTGGTCTGTTCGCTTTTATTATCCTATTTTTTTGTATATATATGCAACAGGATAATAACTTCCATAGTCATGCCACAATTTTGCCACAATGAACTGTGGCAAATGGAATAAATCGGGGAAAACCGGGGAAAATCTAGACAAAGAAAAAGCCCGCTAACACAATGTATTTGCGGGCTTTAATCTGGTGCTGGAGAGAGGAATCGAACCTCCGACCTACGCGTTACGAGTGCGTTGCTCTACCAACTGAGCTACTCCAGCAGAAGTTGTGATTATAGGGGATGCGTAATGCTTGATGCCACTGTTTTGACCAGTGATTACCCTGTTATCAAGAATCAGGATCGCCAGCAATATGGATCGGCAGGTATCGGTTGCGGCCTGTCTTCAATCTCATTTAGTAGCAGTTCTGCACTGGCAAAAGACATGGTTACGCCATATCTGAAATGGCCGCTGTTGGCGTAAAGATTGGCGAGATGTGGATGCCTGCCGATGGTGGGGATATTGTCGGGCGAGCCCGGGCGAAATCCGGCCCATTGCTGTATCGGCTCGCTGTCATGCCAATCCGGGAACTGATCACGTACCCGGCCAAGCAGGCTATCGCGCGCATCGACTGTAACGGACTTGTCGAAACCGGCATCTTCCAGCGTGCTGCCAACCAGCACGTGTCCATCACGGCGCGGGATCAAATAAAGGTTTTCTTTGAGGAGAATTTGCCGGAACGGCGGGGTATCGAACTTGAACAATAGTATCTGTCCGCGTATCGGGCGGATGTCCATGTTGAGCGCATGTTCGCCGAGCAGTGCTTTGCTCCACGCCCCCGCCGCAACGATGTATGCACCGGCAACCAGCCGGCCCCGCGAGGTATGCAGCGCAACCACGCGTTCTCCCGCGATCTCGAATTTCTGCACTTCATGTTGTTCAAGTATCGTCCCGCCCAGCATTTCGACACGTCTGTGCAACGCCTGCATCAGACGCGGATTGCGCACCTGCGCGACTTCCGGCAATAACAGAGCGGTGCCCTGCTGCCGATGCAAGTGATCAGCAAGATTCACATGCAGCAATGCAACACAATGCTGCTCGCACCATTGCGTGGCGAGTTCCGTCTGGTACGGGGACAGCAGCAGCATGCCGCTGCGCTGGTATTCGGGATCGATGCCGGTGGCGGATTGCAGCGCGGAAGCTATCTCACTGAACATATCCATCCCGCGCAGGGCAAGGCGCGTGACAGCATCTTGATAATCCCATGGGCATAACGGCGAAAGGATGCCGCCGCCGGCCCAGGATGCTTCCCGCCCGACTGCGCCGCGCTCAACTACTGTTACGCGATATCCGGCCTGCAGCAGAATTTGTGCGCTGGCCAAACCGACCACGCCGCCGCCGACGATCAGAAAATCCGTTTGCATGGGGTCACGATAATCAGGGCTGCGCAATCAGGATTTCTCGACAATCGGGATCAAAGACTTGGGTATCGGAAACACCACGTTCTCGATGATACCCTGCAGTTCGATTACCTTTTCTCCGCCCAACGCTTCCATGCGGGAGATCACGCCCTGCACCAACACCTCCGGCGCAGACGCACCGGCGCTGATCCCTACTCTGGATTTCCCGACAAACCATTCCGGTTGCAATTCGCCGGCATCATCCACCAGATAGGCGGGCACGCCGACATTTGCGGCTACTTCACGCAGGCGGTTTGAATTGGAACTGTTCGGTGACCCGACCACAATAACCACGTCGCACTGTTTGACCAGCAGTTTCACCGCGTCCTGGCGGTTTTGCGTGGCATAACAGATGTCATCTTTCTTGGGGCCCGTGATGAACGGGAATCGCGTCTTCAGCGCGGCAATGATCGTGCTGGCGTCGTCCACAGACAGCGTGGTTTGCGTTACATAAGCCAGATTGTTCGCGTCTTTGACATTGAGGCCGGCAACCTGCTCCGGCGATTCCACCAGATACATGCCGCCGTTGCTTTGCCCCATGGTGCCTTCCACTTCCGGATGGCCCGCGTGGCCGATCATCACGATTTCCTTGCCCTGATCGCGCATTCGCGATACTTCGATGTGCACCTTGGTGACCAGCGGGCAGGTCGCATCAAACACCGTCAGGCCGCGCGCTTCGGCCTCGTGGCGGACGGCCTGGGACACGCCATGCGCACTGAAAATCAGGATACTGCCGGCGGGTACATCGGACAGATCCTCGATGAATATCGCGCCTTTCTTGCGCAGGCCATTGACCACGAACTGGTTGTGCACCACCTCGTGCCGGACGTAAATCGGTGCGCCGTGCTGCGCCAACGCGCGTTCCACTATCTCGATGGCGCGATCCACCCCCGCGCAAAAGCCGCGCGGATTAGCCAGTAACAGTTCCATTTTTTTTCTCCTTGAAACTATCCAGTATCAGCAGGAATGCACCGCAGGTGATCGCTGAATCAGCCAGATTGAAAGCCGGGAAATAATGTCCGCCCCAATGGAACGACAAAAAATCCACCACATATCCATAAGAAAGCCGGTCAATCAGATTGCCCAGCGCACCGCCCAATATCATGCTCAATGCCAGCGCGAACAACATCTGCGCACTGTGTTTGCGCAACAACCAGATTATCCACGATGAAGCGCCAATGGCAATAATGCTGAACAGCCAGCGTTGCATCCCGCCGGCATCGTTCAGGAAACTGAATGCCGCCCCGGTGTTGTGCGCCAGCACCAGATCGAACACACCGAGCACGCGCAAAGTCTCGCCATAAGCAAAGTGCGCCGTGATCCACGCCTTGCTCAATTGGTCCAGCACGATGACCAGCGCGGACAGTGCCAGCCAGCGCCTAAGCATAGCGGCGTTCCTCGCCGCTGCCGTACAGATTGCTCACGCAACGCCCGCACAGCGTCGGATGCTGCGCATCCGCACCGACATCGGCACGGTAATGCCAGCAGCGCTCGCATTTGTCGTGGATGCTTGCGCTAACTTTGATGCGCTGTTCCGCTGCTGACGCCGCACGATGCACTGTTGCACGCGAGGTGATGAACACCAGGCGCAAATCTTCGCCGAGACGCGCCAGTACATCATAATCTGCACCCGTGGCATACACATCCACTTCTGCCGCAAGCGCCGAACCGATCAGGCCTGCGGCCCGCGCTTCCTCGAGTTGCTTGTTCGCTTTTGCGCGCCAGTCCTTGATCTTCAGCCAGGCCGAGATTCCCCCGCTATCAAATTGCGCATCGGGCAATTCGTGCCATTCATTCAGGAACACACTGCTGTCGTCCTTCCCGCACAACAGCTCCCACACCTCTTCGCCGGTGAAACTCAGGATCGGCGCAATCAGGCGAGTCAAGGACTGGGTGATGTGATACAGCGCATTTTGCGCGGAACGGCGTGCTGGTGAATTGGCGCCGGCGGTATACAGGCGATCCTTCAGAATATCCAGATAAAAACCACCCAGTTCCTCAGAGCAGAAAGTCTGCAGTTTTTGCGCGACCAGGTGGAACTCGTAGCTTTCATAATCTGCGCGAACCTCGTCCTGCAGTTTTTGCACAAGTGCCAATGCATAGCGGTCTATCTCCAGCCACTCATGCATCGGCAAGGTATGTTGCTGCGGATCGAAATCGGCGATGTTGGCCAGCAGGAAACGCAGGGTGTTGCGGATGCGGCGGTAGCTTTCCACCACGCGCTTGAGAATTTCATCGGAGATCGTCAGCTCGCCGGAATAATCGGTAGCTGCCACCCACAGGCGCAGAATGTCCGCACCGAGCGTGTCGAGAATCTTCTGCGGCGCGATGACATTACCCTTGGACTTCGACATCTTGTGGCCGCTGCCGTCCACCACGAAACCATGGGTGAGCAAAGCCTTGAAAGGCGCATTCCCGTTGATCGCACAACCGGTCAACAACGAGGACTGAAACCAGCCGCGATGCTGGTCGGAACCTTCCAGATACAAATCTGCCAAATGATCAGAATCTGAACGCAATTCATCGCGGCGCTGCAAAACAGATGCGTGCGTGACACCCGAATCGAACCACACATCCAGAGTATCGCCGAGTTTTTTGTAGTGTTCAGCATCGGCACCCAGCAGGTCTGCCGAGTTCAGACTGAACCACGCCTCGATGCCGTCGCGCTCGACCAGTCTGGCGGCCTGTTCCAGCAATTCGGGTGTACGCGGGTGCAACTGGCCGGTTTCCCTGTGCATGAAGAACGGCATCGGCACACCCCAGCTGCGCTGGCGCGACACGCACCAATCGGGGCGATTCCTGATCATTGCTTCCAGACGCGCACGTCCCCAGCTCGGAAAGAACTGTGTCGCTGCTACCGCCTTGTTCGCCAAGTCGCGCAGGGCCATGCCGTCACTTTTCTCCGGTTTCCCGGAATGGGAGCGTTTTTCCTGTACCAACTGCTCCGCATCAACGGTGTCGGCATGTCCGACGTTATCCATTCCGATGAACCACTGCGGCGTGGAGCGGAAGATAATCGGAGTCTTGTGCCGCCAGCAATGCGGATAGCTGTGCAGCATCTTTTCCATATGCAGCAAATGTCCGCTGCTTTGCAGCGCGTCTATCACCACATCGTTTGCCTTCCAGACAAACAGCCCGCCGACCAGCGGCAGATTGGCAAAAAACTTGCCATCGTCGCCGACCGGATTGTCGGTCGGCAGGTTGTATTTCTGGCCGACGAAATAATCGTCCAGGCCGTGTGCCGGTGCGGTATGCACCAGTCCGGTACCCGCTTCCAGCGTGACATGCTCGCCGCAGATTATCGGAACACCGCGATCATAGAACGGGTGTTGCAGCAATAATCCTTCCAGGGCTGCGCCCTTGCAGGTGGCTGCGATGCCGTCTCCGCGGTCATTGCTTCCACCCAGTTGATAGCGCGCCAGACACTGTGTCGCAAGATCGAATGCAAGTATCAAATACCCTTTGGGTGTCTTGATCAGGTCGTATTGCAAATCCGGGTGCACGCACACCGCCTGGTTTGCGGGCAAGGTCCACGGCGTGGTGGTCCAGATCACCGCATACACCCTGGCATCGCCCGGCAGGGAAACACCGAAGGCCTTGCCCACCACTGCCTTGTCCTTCACTTCGAAACCCACATCGATCGCCGGCGAAGTCTTGTCCTCATATTCAACTTCGGCTTCGGCCAGTGCCGATTGGCAATCCAGGCACCAGTTCACCGGCTTGTAGCCCTGATACAGATAGCCATGTTCATGGATAGTGCCGATGGCACGCATGATGTCGGCCTCGGTCTGGTAATCCATGGTCAGATAAGGATGATCCCAATCACCCAGCACGCCGAGGCGGATGAAATCCTTCTTCTGCCGTTCGACCTGTTCCTTTGCATAGGCGCGGCATAATGCGCGAAATTGAGCGGGCGGGATGGCCTTGCCGTGTTTCTTCTCCACCTGCAATTCGATCGGCAGCCCGTGGCAATCCCAGCCCGGCACATAGGGCGCGTCAAAACCGGCCAGCGTTTTGCTCTTGACGATGATGTCCTTGAGTATCTTGTTCACCGCATGGCCGATGTGGATGTCGCCGTTCGCATACGGCGGGCCGTCGTGCAGGATGAACACGGGTTTGCCCCGCTTCGCCGCACGAATCTTCTGGTAGCGTTGTTGAGCCTGCCAGCGCGCCAGCATCTGCGGCTCGCGCCTGGCAAGGTCGCCGCGCATCGGAAAGGGCGTGTCGGCCAGATTTAAAGTGGCTTTGTAGTCTGTCATATCGGGTAATCAATCATGTTGTTCGAACCATTTCTTTGCATGCTCCACATCCAGCGCAATATGCCGGATCAGCGTGTCGACATCGGGATATTTTTCTTCATCGCGCAATTTTTGCAAAAACTCCACGCGCAAATGCTTGCCGTAAATCTGCTGCCCAAACTCGAACAGGTGCGCCTCCAGGACCGGTTTGGCATCATGTTTCAGCGTCGGGCGCACACCCAGGCTGGCGACGCCTTGCAATACGCCCAGACCCTCGGCATGCACCTTCACCACGAATATCCCCGACAACGGCGGGCGATTGTGCTTCAACTGGATATTCGCAGTGGGGAAGCCGATCTTTCTCCCCATCCCGTCACCATGTACCACCCGTCCGCTGATGCTGTAATGCCGCCCCAGATAGGATTTTGCCTCGCTTAACTGTCCGGCCAGCAAAGCGGCGCGTACCGCCGTGCTGGAAATTCGCACCCCGTTACACGACACGGTAGGTAGCGCTTGAACTTTGAAACCCTGCCGGGTACCGATTTCCTCCATCAGCGCAAAATCGCCGCTGCGGCCGCTGCCAAAGCGAAAGTCATCCCCGATCAACACGAATCTGGCATGCAGGTTTTCATGCAGGCCATTGATAAAATCTGCAGCGCTCATGAGTGCAAAATGCCTGTTGAAACGGCAAACATGAACCCGGCCTATACCCGCCGCGGCAAAAAACTCCAGCTTCTCGCGCAGGCTGGTCAATCGTGGCGGAGCCTGCTGCGGCGTAAAAAATTCGCGCGGATGCGGTTCAAAGATCATCACCGCTGTTTGCAGGCCGCGTTCGTTTGCCTCTTTGCACACTTCGTTCAGCAATGCCTGATGGCCCAGATGCACCCCATCAAAATTACCGATGGTGAGGGCAACAGGCTGTTGGTCTGGGGAATAAAGTCCGCGAAGAATCTGCATAGCCCGCGAATTATACAGTAGGGTGCGACGATGATAGTGCATTGCACCCTGGCAAACCGAAATATCCCGTGCAATGTCCGTTGCTTATTTCCAGCCGAGCAGAATGGGGTCCCGATAAGCATGCCTGCTGCATAACGGCAGCCCGCGAATACGGATAGTGATCAGGCTGTTCCGCCCACCGTCAACCCGTCTATCCTCACGGTAGGCTGTCCGACTCCAACCGGCACGCTCTGTCCTTCCTTGCCGCAGGTGCCGACACCCGGGTCGAGCGCCATGTCATTGCCGATCATCGAAATGCGCGTGAGCACATCGGGGCCGTTGCCGATCAGCGTCGCGCCTTTCACCGGATGGGTGATCTTGCCATCCTCGATCATGTAAGCCTCGGCGGTGGAAAACACGAATTTTCCATTGGTGATATCAACCTGTCCGCCGCCGAAATTCACCGCATACAGGCCGTGTTTCACCGAAGCGATAATCTCCCGGGGGTCCTTGTTGCCGTTGAGCATGTAAGTATTGGTCATGCGCGGCATGGGCAGATGCGCGAAAGATTCGCGGCGGGCGTTGCCTGTTACCGGCACGCCCATCAGCCGTGCGTTGAGCGTGTCCTGCAGATATCCCCTGAGGATACCGTTCTCGATCAGCATGGTGCACTGGGTGGAATTGCCTTCGTCGTCCATCTGCAAAGAGCCGCGCCGGCTTGCCAGTGTGCCGTCATCCACCACGGTCACACCTTCCGCCGCGACACGCTCGCCGACACGACCGGAAAAAGCCGAACTGCCCTTGCGGTTGAAGTCGCCTTCCAGGCCGTGTCCGATCGCTTCGTGCAGCAGGATGCCCGGCCAGCCGTTGCCCAGCACCACGGTCATGTTGCCAGCCGGAGCGGGTAACGCATCCAGATTGGTCACCGCCTGATGCACGGCTTGCTCTGCATACTTGTGCAACATGGCATCGTCGAAATAACCGTAGTCGAAGCGCCCGCCCCCGCCCGCCGAACCCTGTTCGCGCTTGCCGTTGCTTTCGATGATGACCGTCACCGACAGGCGCACCAGCGGGCGTATGTCGGCATTCATCAGGCCGTCGCTGCGCGCCACCATCACCACTTCATATTCGCCGGCCAGACCCGCCATTACCTGCACCACACGCGGATCGAGTGCTCGCGCATAGCCTTCGACACGTTCCAGCAGCGCGACTTTGTCCGCGTCCTTGAGGCTGGCAATCGGATCGTGGGGCAGATAGATATCACGCCGCGAACCGCGCTGCAGCATCGGCACGGATTGCGTGCCGCCCTGCCGCGCGATCGCCCGCGTTGCCTGGGCCGCGCTTTCCAGTGCATTCAGGCTGATATCGTCGGAATAGGCGAAAGCGGTCTTCTCGCCGCTCACCGCGCGCACCCCGACGCCCTGATCGATGTTGAAACTGCCGGATTTGACGATGCCTTCCTCCAGTGACCAGCTTTCGGCACGGCTGTACTGAAAATACAAATCTGCATAATCAAGCCGGTGCGCCATCATGCTGGCGAACACCTGCTCGAGGTCACGCGATTCGATCGAGTATGGCAACAGCAGCGATTGCTGGGCGGTGGCAAACAGCGTATCAAACGGAGAATTCTGCAGCGTGGTACCCATTCCGGTATTCTCCTTGTCAATCACAATTGAATAATTTTCGATGCTCCAGCGCGGGCAGACTTGCCCGCAGACTGGCCTGATAGGATGGGTTGACATCCGCGACCACGACACCCGAGCCGCGCGGCAAACGATCGAGTATCCTGCCCCACGGATCGACGATCATGCTGTTGCCGTGCGTCTCGCGCCCGTTGACGTGATAACCACCCTGTGCGGCGGCGATCACATAAGACAGATTTTCGATGGCGCGCGCCCGTACCAGCACCTCCCAATGCATCTTGCCTGTGGTCTCGGTGAATGCGGACGGCAACACAATGATGTCCACATTCTGCATTGAGCGGAACAGCTCGGGGAAGCGCAAATCATAGCAGATCGCCAGACCGATCCGCCCGAACGGGCTGTCTATTACCACCACCTGATCGCCCGGTTCTATCGTCTTGGCTTCGTGGTAATTTTCGTTGCCCAGCTCCAGATTGAACAAATGGATCTTGTCATAGCGCGCTACCTGATTGCCGTGTTCATCGAATACCAGGCAAGTATTCCTGACCTTGTCAGGTGCACTCGCCGCCAGTGGAATTGAGCCGCCAACCAGCCATATCTTGTACTGGCGGGCAGTCTCGCCGAGGAACGACTGAATATTCCCCAGTCCTGGTTGCTCGCGGACCTTGACCTTGTCCTGCTCGGTCATCCCCATGATGGCGAAAAATTCCGGCAACACCACCAAACGCGCACCCTGCTGTGCTGCGTTGGCGATCAGGCGGCGCGCTTCGCTCAGATTGCCCTCGACATTCGGACCCGAAGCCATCTGGATCGCTGCCACCTTGAATGCGTTGACCTGCGCCGCGATACGTTGTTGTGTGGAATCACCTGCTGACATAATTGACTGGTTTCCTATTTATCGGGGTTGCCTTGTTTTGATTGTTTGGCGAATTCACCGACCCTGACCACGTCGGGGTCGTTCCATGATCCGCTGACATTGTATTCAAATGATGCCAACTTATCGAGCGGATTGCCCAAAACCTTGTTAACGATGAGCGATCCGATACCCACCACCGGGTTGATCGCAAATGCGCCTATCACAGCCATGCTGTTGCCTATAGTCGGCATGATCCTGACCTGCAGATTCTGGGTTTCCCGGTTCAGATTCACGCTACCCTTCAGCGTCACCTTGGCAGACGACCCGTCGATATGGAAATCCTGTGTGTCTATCACGCCATCCTTGACAGTCGCGTTGCCGTTGATATTGTCGAACTGGAAGCCCTCGCTGAACACGTCGGTAAATCCCAGCGCGATATGCCTGGGTAAATCCTGAAGGCTGAGCACGCTGAGCAACTTGCCCGCCCCCGGATCCATTTTCAGGAACCGGCCCTTGCCGGTATCCAGTTTCAGCAAGCCATTCAGCGTGCCGTAACTGAATTTGTCCGGTGACCCGGCCCATGAAATATCCGCTGCCAGCCTGCCGTTGCCTCCCTTGACGGTACTGGGGTAGCCGGAACGGTCGAGTATCTTTCCGGCGTCTTTGATATCCAGCAGCAATTTCAGCTGGGTTTCCTGCTGTCCCTGCGCATCACTCCAGGCCCCGCTCCCGACCAGGCTGCCGTCCGGGTTGCTGATATTCAGTCGACGCATCAGCCAGTCCTTGCCTTCCGGATGCCCAATCAACTCAAAACGGCCGATGTTCTTTCCTTTAAGCTCCAAGTTGTCAATCGAAACATCCAGCGCCGGAATATTGCCCGGATATGATTTGTCCTCCTGTTTCGATTTGACGGGCGGCATGGGTTTGACCGGTTCGGCAGAAGGTGAGGGAAGTTGCGATTGTTTGGTGCCCGTTAACAACAAACGGCTTAAACGGGCGCGGAACATGCTGCCCGCTTCATATCCGTGTGGCTCCCATACCAATTCCCCGTTCAGCCCGACACCGGATAGCCTTGCTGCCAAACCATCGCCACGCCTGGTGGCGGTGACATGAACAGCGCTGATACTCTGCCCAAATCCGGTTAATTCTTCGATATGCAGATTCGCCCCGGCAATAATCGACTTGGGTCCATAGCCCGCATTCGGCGCCTTCCCGGTTTGCTTTACCGGAACACCCGAACCCGTGTTGGCAGCAACTTCACGGGCAGCGCCTGCCAAACCGCCCCATCCCTCCACCGACAATTCGGGCAGATTGCCGACCAACCACACCCCATCCCGCTTGTCGCGCCTGCTGCGCGATGAGCTGTGCGCCGGTATTGATGACACCCGCTTGTCCGGCGGACCAAATCTGACCAGTCCGCGCTTGATTACCATCGACTCACCCTGTTTCTGGCGCTCCAGCCTCGCGCTGAACAGATTTCCCAGACGGGCGGTAATCACATCCCCATCCTGGCCGTCGCTTTGAGCTTTGGGACAAGCGCCAACACAGGGTGTGACCGGTTTTGCATCATTCACCAGCGGGTTCAGTTCCGCACGCAACTGCATGGACTCACCGGCAGTCTTGGCAAAGGGTTGCGGCAGAGCTGAACTCAGCCCCTGCAATTTGGACGTGATAACAATCTGCGCGGACTTTTTGATCACGTTGATATCCGCATTCCAGTCCGTGCTGCCGTGCAAATAATCCAGCACAGGATACGGCTCGAGCTTGCGCAGCACATCGACATTGCTGCGCCCCCTGATCGTGGCATGCACCGCGCCATTCTCGCCGCTCTGAACATTGATGCTGGCTGGCCCCCCGAGTATTTCCGCCGACACATTGTTGGCGTGCATGCCGGCTTCGGTAAATGCCAGCGTCCCCCGGGTCTTGTGCAGCATTGGCACATCCTTGCCCAAATCAATATCGTTACCCTGTACCTTGATCGTGCCGGACACTTTCACCGGCTGGTCTCCCGACAACGGGATACTGGCGGACAAATCCAGTTGCCCGTTGCCGCTGGCACTGATACCGTCGGTAAAGCCATCTATATAGCCGCGCACCGGGCTTTTCTGGACGAATTCGAGGAATGAATTGCTTGCGCCTGTCGCCTCGCCTTTTATTTGCAGTAACTGATTCTTGCTCATCATGTCCGGTATCGTGATGGTGACGTTATGCAGGTGCGTATCAAGTATGGTCGCTGACGGTGACTCCACAACCAGCTTGTTGTCATGTATCAATAACTCGCCGGAAATATTTTTGATGCGCGGCCAGCTCTTGTCGAATTCCAGCACCACATCCTGTGCATGCCCGCCGATTTCGAGCAGCACATCCTTGTGGGCGCCCGGTGGAAAATTGCTCAGGTTACCCTTGATGCGGATACGGAAGTCTTCGGTATGGCCCGCCAGCAGTGCGCCGTTCAGCCAGTCGTTGCCAGCCCTGCCCAACGCGATCAGCGGGGTATAACGGGCAGCGCGACTGATATCGCCACGCGTCAATCTGCCGGTCAAATCCAGCACACCCAACGTGCCTGCCTGTGTCCGGTAACTGCCGTACAAATTGCCTGCCAAATCAGCATTGGAGACGGCAATGTTGTCGACATTGATCGACAACTCGCCATTCTTGCGCTGCCAGAATGCCTCGCCGATCAGGGTGGCAAACGACAGCGGCTCGCGCATCACATCCGGCGCATCCACAGTCATCCCGCGCGCATAGATGCTCACCCTGCCGCTCGCCTCGCTGCCATCGACGTCACCGGTCAAACCGGAAAATCCGGGCATTTTGCCGACCTGATTTAGCCCGAGGTTCTCGAAATGCCCTTTGAGCTTGTAGTTATCGGGGTTTTCGGACGCACCCTGCCATTGCGCATCCAGATTGCTCACCACCCCCTTCGGCGCATACGCATCCAGACGCGCGCGCAGAGAAGTTGGCATCGGCAGGTATTTTGCCAGCGCGTCCAGATTCTTCAGCCTGAGCAGGTTGGCCCGTATCTCTATGCTTGAGGCTTGGCCGCCGGCAGCCTTGTTATTTTCCGCATTTACCGTTCGAAAATAGAAGTTCGTGGGCTGAAAACCGAGCCCATCCTGCAGTTGCATCGACAAATTTTTTGTCGAGACTTGAAACCCGCCTGCCAGATCCTGCCATGAAGCGCGACCACGCAATTTTCTCACCTGCATTTCAGGCACATCTGCGCCCAGTTTGGTAACCACATCACGCAAATCCATATCAACCGTAACCTGGCTTATTTTGCCGGCATCGATACCCAGCCAGCCGCGCAGCGCCCCCCTGCCCTGGCTGAATTGACCGGGCAAATCCAGCCAGGGCCGCCAGGCTGTGACGTTGGTGTAATCCAGCCGTGTATACAAGATGCCGTGCCACTTGGCCAGATTGTCAAAACTTGCGCCGTACAGCTCCCCGCGCAAATCAAGCGGGGTTGCCAAATTTTCTGGTGGGTTCGCCTGCAGCGCAAAGCGATGCCGGTTGAACCAGTTACTGACGCGCAGGTTTACCTGTTGCAGCACCAGCGGCGGCGCGCCACGCTGTGCATCCATCCAGACAATCAGGGCATTGCGCACGACCAGGTTGGACTGGTGCAGCAGCCAGTCGGATATATCGTTATTCTCGCCCGGCTTGGAAAGCGCCAGGTTGCCGATATAAAGTTTTCCGGCTGCATCCCGGCGTATCAGCAGCTCGGGACTGTCGATCTCCAGGCTGGCCAGCCGTATTTCGGCGGTGAACAGCGACATCCAGGACAGGCTGCCATCGATACTTCTCAGCGCCAACGCAGTCTGTCGCCGGTCATCCAGAATGTGCACATCGGTCAGCTTGAGTCGCGGCATAAATCCGCGCCACTCACCCTGTATTTCGCCGATGGTGACCGGACTTCCCATCGCGGACGACAACGAAGACGTGATGCTTTCATGATAATGCTCTATATTCGGCAACAGCCAGTAGCGCAACGCCATGATGGAAAATGCCATCAAAACGGCTGAAACAGCCAACACAACAACGATGAGTCGCGACAGCCAGTTCAAGCTGTGCCAAATCAGGCGGACAGGAAGAGAGTTCAACATTGAATAACCCAACGGGCGAAGCGCCGGAATGAGTGGCTAAAACCTATAATTGGACGACAATGCGTATTCTAACTTAAGGAGCCCATTAATATCGTGAACTCAACCATATTGGCGTTCCCGGACTTGCTGCAAAAAACCCTGCACTGCAGCCGCTATGCCAAACGGGCCATCGAGACAGACCCGTCCCTGCTGGAATGGTTGCAGGAAAATTACAGCGTGCCGTGCAGCCGACACGAAATGCAGGAATTGTTGCAACGATCCGGGTTAAACCTGGATGATGAAACCGGGTTGTCGCGCGCCATGCGCATGCTGCGCAAGCAGGTCATGGTAAAACTGATATTGCGCGACCTGAATGGTTTGGCGGATCTGAACGAAATCATGCAATCGATGACGGCGCTGGCGGAAGTGTGTGTGCAACGCGCGCACATCTGCCTGACGAAAACAATGCGCGCCCAGTTCGGCGCACCAACGGACCAGGCCGGCGCTGCGAAACAGGATTTGCTGGTTATTGCGATGGGCAAACTCGGTGGCGGCGAGCTGAATGTTTCATCCGACATTGACCTGATTTTTGTCTATCCGGAAGACGGCGAAACCGATGGCACACACAGGCTAAGCAACCATGAGTTCTTTACCAGGATGGGTCGACGGCTGATAAGCATGATCAGCGAACACAATGCCGACGGCTATGTGTTCAGGGTCGATATGCGATTGCGGCCGTATGGCGAGAGCGGGCCGCTGGTGACGAGCTTTGCCGCCCTGGAGGAGTATCTGCTCAGCCAGGGCCGTGAATGGGAAAGATACGCATGGATCAAGGCACGCGTCATTTCACCGGCCGAAAACCCGCAACAGCCAACGCCTCAGGCAACCGAATTGGCCGGATTGATCAGGCCGTTCGTATACCGAAAATATCTGGACTTCGGCGCAATCGATTCAATGCGCAAGTTGCATGCGCAAATCCGCCAGGAAGTTCAACGCCGCAGCCAGCTCAACAATATCAAGCTCGGGCCGGGAGGCATACGCGAGATCGAATTCACCGCGCAGGTGTTCCAGCTGATACGCGGCGGAAACGATGCCAGGCTGCGCATCCAACCCACCCGCAGTGTGCTGCAACAGCTCGGTACAAATGCCCAGCTGTCGTCACCGGAGGTGGCCGCACTGGATGCAGCCTATGTATTCTTGCGTAATCTGGAACACCGCCTGCAATATCTGGATGACCGGCAAACCCAGGAATTGCCCGAAACTGCCGAAGATCGTGAAATCATCGCGTATGGAATGGGTTGCGCGGATTACACCGCGCTGCTGGAAGCATTGAATATTCATCGCACAGTGGTCAGCCGGCAGTTCGAGTTGATTTTCGGTACGTCGCAGCAGGCGCAATCCGGAACACATTTGGCAAAGCCAGTCGCCAACCAGGCAGACGAACAATCAGCACCGGCCGGTTTGCAGGACGTACCCGGATTGCCGAGCGACGTGCAACTGTGGCATGAGGGTATCGCTGCTGAAGAGTTGAACTCAGCCCTGGGAGCACTGGGTTATCTCGATACAATAAACAGCTCGCAGCGCCTGCTGCAATTGCGCCACAGCGCGCGCTACCAGCATCTGCCCGAATTGAGCAGGCAGAGGCTGGACCGGCTGATCCCGCAATTCATCATCTTGAGCGCGCCGCACAGCGACCCCGATGCGACCCTGTCCAGATTGCTGGCCTTTCTCGAAGGCATCAGCGGTCGCGCCTCGTATCTCGCGTTTCTGGCCGAATATCCGCTGGCCCTGCAGCGCCTGACCCGGCTCCTTGCCGCCAGCAGCTGGGCCAGCACGTACCTGACCATGCACCCGGCATTGCTGGATGAATTGCTGGATGCGCGCGAAATATACCAGCCGCCGCAGTGGCAGCAGATCGACCAGGAACTGCAAACCGGACTGGAAGACTGCGCGGACGATCCCGAGCGGCAGCTGGACGTGCTGCGCCACACCCAGCAGGAACAGACCTTTCACCTGCTGGCGATGGATCTGCAGGGATTGCTGCCGCTGGAGACGCTCAGCGACCACCTGAGCGATCTGGCCGACCTGATGCTGCGCCATGTGCTGAAGCTGAGCTGGGCGACGCTGCGCAAGCGGCATCGCGACGAACCCGCATTCGCGATCATCGCGTACGGCAAGCTGGGAGGCAGAGAACTGGGCTACGCCTCTGATCTGGACCTGATCTTCCTGTATGACGACGATCATCCCGATGCGCTGCAAAATTATGCGCGACTGGCGCAGCGTATCAACACGATGCTGAGCAGCTATACCTCATCGGGGCGCCTTTATGAAACCGATTTGCGCCTGCGTCCGGACGGTGCCAGCGGCTTGCTGGTGAGCTCGATCGGGGCTTTTGCCGAATACCAGCAGAAGCATGCCTGGGAATGGGAGCATCAGGCTTTGACGCGTGCCCGCTTCAGTGCCGGTGATGCCGAAATCGGCAAAGCATTCGAGCAAATACGCAAGCAGGTGCTGTGCCAGCCGCGCGACCTGGAGGTGCTGAGGCAGGATATCCTGACAATGCGCCGGAAGATGCATGAAGGCCACCCCAACCACAGCGGCCTGTTCGACATCAAGCATGACAGCGGCGGTATGGTGGACATCGAATTCATGGTGCAATATCTGGTGCTGGCCCATGCCCATGAACACCCGCAACTATCCGCCAATGTCGGCAACCTGGCACTGCTCAAATTCGCCGGGGAACTCGGACTCATTCCGGTTGAACTAGGCGAACAAATCCGCTTGCTGTACCGCGAATTGCGTCAGATACAGCATCGCATGCGGCTCAACAACATTTCGCCGTGCCGTATTGAACAGGACAGGATTGATACCCGCGCTTGCGGGATTTTATGGGGAAGTCTGCTTGGCCTCACCGGCGGGGACAGCGGCGCTGAATCTGCCTGAAGCGATATAGCGGCCGGAAGCTTCACCGCTTTTTCGTCCGGTGAGTCGATACATGACCATTTCGCCCTTGCCCTTGACGGTTATGGTGGCTGGCGGCTCGAAGTCATAGTCATAGCGGATGCGGTTGTAGGTGGTCTTGTCCACCTGTATCACCCCTTCAACCGCCTCATCGGTAAGCCTGCTGGCCACGTTCACCGTATCGCCCCACAAATCATAGATGAAACGTTTGGTGCCGATCACCCCGGCGACCACCGGCCCGGTTGCTATGCCGCTGTGTATATTCAGCTTGAAAGGGGAAAGAGAGGGATGCTTGATCACATAGTTGCGCATTTCCAAAGCCAGATTGGCAATGTCGTTGGTGTAATTTGAATTGACCTGGTTCAAACCGCCCACCGCCATATACGCATCGCCGATCGTCTTGATTTTTTCCAGGCCGTATTTTTCACACAGCTGGTCAAAACCCGAGAATATAGTATTCAGCAAGCCGACCATCTGTTCCGGAGAGAGGGACTCGGTCAGCTGGGTAAAATTCACCAGATCGGCAAACATCACCGTCACATCCGCATGTCCATCCGCGATCAGGCCCTCGTGGTTATTCTTGAGCCTGGTCGCAATGCTGCTCGGCAGCACATTAAGCAGCACGCGCTCAGATTTCTTCTGTTCTTCCGCCAGCAACTGGTGCTGCTGGTCCAGCTGGTCCTTGATCTTGTCCATCGCCACCACGAAATGGCGTACCAGAAAATAGATGATCGAAGACATGGCGGCAAAATTCAGCGCGAAGAAGAAACCGATGGTCCTCATCGCCACTCCACTGGCGTCGCCGTTGCCGAGATAAAAATCAAAGCCGCCCGATATCACCGTCATTACCATGTAGGCGACAAACCAGGGAACAGAATCCCGCCAGCCTTTTACCACCAGCGCACCGATCGGGGCGAGCAGCGCCCAGAGCATCACACCGCTGGCGGTAACCGCACTGCCGATGCTCCATTGCATGATGAACGGAACAAACAGAAACAGGCTCAGCTGGATAAAGCGAAATACCTCGAAATTTTTGTATCTTGAAAAGTGCACCAGTGAACCGACCGAGATCAACTGATAAGCGAGCGGAACGTTGGCCGAAAAATGTATACCCATCACCCAATAGATCGCCAGCCACAACACCACGGCAAGATTCATGAAACCACAGGCAAAGATCAGCAAATCCCTGTGCAATTTCTCCTCTTGCTCATAGGGCTTTGTTTCGCTGATCGGGGGGGTAATTTGCATTTTTGTTATGACTTGAAAAGGTATCCGAGTATTGAACCATTGGCCATATTTTAGAATATGCCGTAATCATAACCGAATTGACCGCCAATAAATCAACTCCGTAATGCCGAAATATTATTTCCGCGACTTCATAAGTCCGCTGGAAAAGGCTAAAATGCGCGCTTCGAAAACCACCTATATTTTAAAGGGACCCCTATTATGTCGATGTCCGACCGCGACGGTTTTATCTGGTACGACGGCAAGCTGGTGCCGTGGCGCGATGCCACCACCCACGTGCTGACGCATACCCTCCATTACGGCATGGGGGTATTCGAGGGCTTGCGCGCGTACAAGGCCGCCAAGGGCACGGCAATCTTCCGTTTGAAGGAGCATACCGACCGCCTGTTCAATTCCGCGCACATCTTCCAGATGAAAATGCCCTATGACAAGGAAACCATCAACGCGGCGCAACTCGAAGTGGTGCGCGCGAACAAACTGGAATCCTGCTACATCCGCCCGATCTGCTTTTATGGTTCGGAAGCGATGGGCATTTCGGCCAAAACCCTTTCCACCCACATCGCGATCGCGGCCTGGCCATGGGGAGCTTACCTTGGCGATGACGGCATACAAAAGGGCATACGCGTAAAGACTTCCAGCTTCACCCGGCATCATGTCAATGTGAACATGTGCCGGGCCAAGTCCGTAACAACTTATACCAATTCGATACTCGCGCACCAGGAAGCCGACAATGACAACTATGATGAAGCCCTGCTGCTGGATGTGGACGGCTACGTGGCCGAAGGTGCCGGTGAGAACATATTCATCGTGAAAAAGGGCAAACTGTATACTCCCGACCTGACGGCCTGCCTGGAAGGCATCACGCGCGATTCAATCTTCACGCTGGCCAGGGAAATGAGCATCGAAATCGTCGAGAAGCGCATCACCCGCGATGAAGTCTATTGCGCCGATGAAGCCTTTTTCACCGGTACCGCTGCCGAGGTGACGCCGATACGCGAACTCGATCGCCGCACCATCGGCAGTGGTTCACGCGGTCCGATCACTGCCAGGCTGCAGCAGGCATTTTTCGAATGCGTTGCCGGGAAGCACCCGCAGCACACCGGTTGGTTGAGCTATATTTAACGAGGCATTTGGAGAGTTATCTTGAACAAACAGGACATCAACCAGCGTTTTATCGAAGTCACCGCGCATGACCTGCCGCTTGCATGTCCGATGCCGAACATGAATGTCTGGAATGCACACCCAAAAGTCATGATCCCGCTGGATCATGGCGGTGAAGCGCGCTGCCCCTATTGCGGCACACTGTACAAATTCAAGGGCGAACTTCCTAAAGCGCATCATTAATGACCCGAGCCGGCTCTATTCTCGCCGACGGGCTTCCATAGACAAATGTATAAAATCCTGATCATCGGTCCGAGCTGGGTGGGTGACGCAATGTTGATGCAGCCAATGCTGCTGCGTTTAAAGCAACGGCATCCCGGCTGCCGGATCGATGTGCTGGCCCCGCCCTGGACTGCCGCACTGCTGGGTGCGATGCCCGAAGTCGATGAAACCATCACCAACCCTTTTTCGCATGGCGCATTAGCGCTGGGCGCACGGTTTCGGTTGGGGAAAAAACTGCGCGGTGCGCAATATGACCAGGCTATCGTGCTTCCCAATTCGCTGAAATCGGCACTGGTACCATTTTTTGCACACATACCGCTGCGCACCGGATTTGTCGGTGAAGCCCGCTACGGGCTGCTCAACGATGCACGAAAACTCGTCAAAAAGCACTTGCCATTGATGATGGAACGCTTTGCCCAACTTGCGGAAAACCCGGGAGACACGATTCCCCGCCCGCTGGTCAACCCCAGGCTGGAAGTTTCCGCAGCCCGGCGAGATGCCGTATTGCATAAGTTGGGGCTGGTAACCGACCAGCCCGTCGCGGTATTCTGCCCCGGTGCCGAATACGGTCCGGCCAAACGCTGGCCGCAAACCTATTTTGCGGAAATAGCCCAGCGGTTGCGCAACCATGGTTATGCGGTATGGCTGGTCGGTTCCGCCAAGGATAAGGAAATCGCGGACAAGATCATTGCACTGGGCAATGCCGGGTGCCGCAACCTTTGCGGCATAACCGATCTGGGCGATGCCATCGCGCTGCTTTCACGGGCACAACTGGTCGTCAGCAACGATTCCGGGTTGATGCATCTGGCCGCCGCGCTGGATCGGCCGATGCTGGCCCTGTTCGGTTCGAGCAGCCCGCAATTCACCCCCCCGCTCTCGGCACACGCCGAGATCATCAAGCTTGATCTGAAGTGCAGCCCTTGCTTCAAACGCGAATGTCCGCTCGGACACTTCAACTGCATGAAGCAACTTACCCCCGACCTGGTATGGAAAGATTTGCAACGAATTGATCACAACCTTAGCTCTGTAAAAAAACATTTAGCCACACAGGATGCAGGGCTCACAGAGAAAAATACAACCGGTTGAAACAACAGACTTGCTTACCTTTTGAATGAACTTTTGAAAGGTCCAAATGCGCCAACCTCTCTGTGCGCTCCGCGGCTTGAATTGCAGTTTTTGGCTAACCATAATCGAGGCACAAGATGCAAAATTTACCCAAGCAAATTTTCAAGGCGTATGACATACGCGGCATCGTCGGCAAGACGCTGACGCCGGCAGTGATCGAAGCGATCGGGCATGCGATCGGCTCAGAGGCCTCGGCGCGCGGCCAGAAATCGATCGCCATCGGGCGCGACGGCAGGTTGTCCGGCCCGGAACTAATCGCGGCATTGGCAAACGGCATCCGAAAAAGCGGTATTGATGTGATTGATGTTGGTTGTGTTCCAACACCGATGGTGTATTACGCCGCATACCAATTGCAAACCAACTGTGCGGTGATGCTTACCGGCAGCCACAATCCACCCGATTACAATGGCCTGAAAATGGTGCTGGCGGGCGAAACACTGTCCGGCGAGGCTATCCAGCAATTGCGCGTGCGCATCGAACAGAACCACCTGACATATGGCAACGGCAGCTACACAAAACGCAACATCAGCGTGGAATACGCCAAGCGCATCATTTCCGACATCAAACTGGCCCGCCCGATGCACGTCACCGTGGATTGCGGCAACGGCGTGGCGGGCGCTTATGTCGCCAACCTTTACCGCGAACTCGGCTGTATCGTGGAAGAAATGTACTGCGAAGTAGACGGGCATTTCCCCAACCATCATCCCGACCCTTCGCAACCCGAGAACCTGGCCGACCTTATTGCGGCACTGCGCAACAACGGCAGCGAACTGGGCCTGGCATTCGACGGTGACGGTGACCGCCTCGGCGTGGTGACCAGGGACGGCAAAATCATCTACCCGGACCGGCAACTGATGCTGTTCGCCGCCGATGTATTGAGCCGCAATCCCGGAGCGGAGATAATTTTCGACATCAAATCGACGCGCAATCTGTTCGGCTGGATACGCAAGCACGGTGGCAAGCCAACGCTGTGGAAAACCGGACATTCCCTGATAAAAGCCAAGATGCGCGAAACCGGCGCTCTGCTGGCCGGCGAGATGAGCGGTCACGTGTTCTTCAAGGAACGCTGGTATGGTTTCGATGACGGGCTTTATACAGGCGCGCGCTTGCTGGAAATCCTGAGCAGGGTTCAGGATCCAAGCGCTTTGCTGAATTCATTGCCGGATGCGATCTGCACACCTGAACTGCATATTCATACCGCCGAAGGGGAGAACCACGCGCTGCTTGCGCAGCTGCAACAAACCGAAAAATTTACCGATGCAAAGGAAATCATCACGCTGGACGGGCTGCGCGTGGAATATGCAGACGGTTTTGGACTGGCGCGCCCCAGCAACACCACACCGGTGATTGTGTTGCGTTTTGAAGCCGATAACGCGGGAGCGTTGCAGCGCATCCAGAATGACTTCCGCACGATGTTCCAGCGGGCAGCACCGCATTTGCGGCTGCCATTCTGACGCAAATGCATCAGGCAGGCATTTTGCCTGACCGGGAACCGGCTGCATTGCAGCAGTAATTACGCTGGTCAGATTCGCTCTGTTGGCCCGTCGTTCCCGGAATATATCAATTTGCGCTGCTGCGGTTGCATCCAGTATGCCAAACGTTCGTGGAATATCTCGGCATATCCCGCAATGTCACACGGCTTCGCCACGAAACTGTTCGCGCCGGCCTTGTAACTCATCAGCACTTCTGCCTGGGTGAATTCTGTGGAGAAAACCACGATGGGAATTTCATTGGTGGCGGGAAAA